>Ga0066602_10000016_pt1 | contig 130396 bp, 76 predicted proteins | sample Higcelweek5metaG_FD_59481 | JGI IMG/M metagenome (GOLD analysis project Ga0066602, IMG submission 59481) | Freshwater pond sediment microbial communities from the University of Edinburgh, under environmental carbon perturbations - High... | ecosystem: Environmental > Aquatic > Freshwater >...
GGCGATGACCGACGAGGTGGCGGGGCTGGTTCTGGCCGACAATTACCGGCAATCCCAAGCCCTGACCATCGCGCAAGCCCAAGGCCCGGCGCTGCTGGAGGCGCAAGCCCGCTTCATCCGCACGCTGGAAAAGGCCGGTCGCCTGAACCGCGCCATCGAGTATCTGCCGAGCGACGAGGATCTCGCCGAACGAATGGCCGAACGGCGCGGCCTGACCCGACCGGAGCTGGCGGTGCTGCTGGCCTACGCCAAGATCACCTTGTACGACGATCTGCTGGCCTCGGACCTGCCCGACGATCCGGCGATGGCGGGCGATCTGCTGGCTTATTTCCCCAAACCCTTGCAGGAGAGCCAGGGCGAGGCCATCGCCCGCCACCGTCTGCGCCGTGAAATCGTCGCCACGCAAGTGACCAACAGCCTGGTCAACCGCGTCGGCCCGACCTTCGTCCGCGAGATGATGGAGAAGACCGGCCTGGGTCCGGCGGACGTCGCCCGCGCCTACGCCATCACCCGCGAGGTCTTCGGCCTGCGCGACCTCTGGACCGCCATCGACGCGCTCGACAACCGCGTCCCGGCGGCGGCGCAGGACGCCTTGACCCTCGACATTTTGGCGCTGGTCGAACGGTCGGTCGGCTGGTTCCTGGTGAATGGCGATCACCCGCTGTCGATCACGGCGGGCGTCGCGTCCTTCCGCCCGTCGGTGGACGCCCTGATCGCCGATCTCGACCGCGTGCTGGACGCCGAGGAGCAAGCCCGCCTGTCGGCCCGCGCCGCCCGCCACAGCGCGCAGGGCGTGCCCGACGCGTTGGCCCAGCGGATCGCCGCCTTGCCGGTTCTGGCGGCGGCCCCCGATCTGGCCCGCGTCGCCGCGCGCACCGGCCAGCCGGTGACGGCGGTCGCCGCCGTCTATGTCGGGCTGGGCCGTCGTTTCGCGCTCGATTGGCTGCGCGACAAGGCGCAGGCCACTCGCGCGGAAAATCATTGGCAGAAGCAAGCCGTCGCCGCCATCATGGACGATTTGTTCGCCCACCAGATGGAGCTGACCGTCCGGGTTCTGGAATCCGCCGCCATGACCGACGGCCAGGACGGGGCGGAGGGCTGGATCGCCCGTTGGACCGCCGGACGCCGGGCGGCGGTGGAGCGGATCGAACCACTGATCGCCGAGTTGCGCGGCCAGTCGGCGGTTGATTTGCCGATGTTGACGGTGGCCAGCCGCCAGTTGCGCGGCCTGACCAGCGGCGCCTGACCTTAAAACCATCCATCGGAAGCCGCAATTCGAGTCACCCTCGACCAAGGTCGGGGGTGACTCGAATTATTCGTAGGCCATACATTTTATTCCATAACCTAGTGGCTCGCTCGGTCATAACCACAAAAAAGATCGGGCGACTTCCAAGCAACATTGGGAGGGTTTGGAGACATGGCCTACGCGGCTTCGACCGACGACAGCGTCCGCCCGATGACCGGCGAAGAAAAGAAAGTCATCTTCGCATCATCGCTCGGCACCGTCTTTGAATGGTATGATTTCTACCTGTATGGCTCGCTCAGCGCGGTGATCGCCAAACAGTTCTTCTCCGGCGTCAACCCGACCGCCGCCTTCATCTTCGCGCTGATGGCCTTCGCCGCCGGGTTCGCGGTGCGTCCCTTCGGCGCGCTGATGTTCGGGCGTCTGGGCGACATGATCGGGCGCAAATACACCTTCCTCGTCACCATCCTCATCATGGGCCTGTCGACCTTCATCGTCGGCATCCTGCCCAACTACGCGTCCATCGGCATCGCCGCCCCGATCATCCTGATCGGACTGCGCCTGCTGCAAGGTCTGGCGCTGGGCGGCGAGTATGGCGGGGCGGCGACCTATGTGGCCGAACACGCCCCGCACGGGCGGCGCGGCAACTACACTTCGTGGATCCAAACCACGGCGACGCTGGGCCTGTTCCTGTCGCTTCTGGTCATTCTGGGTTGCCGCGTGTCAATGGCGCCGGAGGATTTCGACGCCTGGGGCTGGCGCATTCCCTTCCTGATTTCCATCGTGCTGCTGGGCGTGTCGGTGTGGATCCGCCTGATGCTGAACGAATCCCCCGCCTTCAAGCGGATGAAGGATGAGGGCAAGCATTCCAAGGCGCCGTTGACCGAATCCTTCGCCCGCTGGCCCAACCTGAAAATCGTGCTGCTCGCCCTGTTCGGGCTGGTCGCCGGGCAAGCGGTGGTCTGGTACACGGGCCAATTCTACGCCCTGTTCTTCCTGACCCAGACCTTGAAGGTGGACGCGCAGGCGGCCAACCTGATGATCGCCGGGTCGCTGCTGATCGGCACGCCCTTCTTCGTCATCTTTGGCACACTGTCCGACCGCATCGGGCGCAAGCCGATCATCATGGCCGGTCTGGCTCTGGCCTGCCTGACTTATTTCCCGATCTTCAAGGCGATCACCCACTACGCCAACCCGGCGTTGGAGGAGGCCATCGCCACATCGCCGGTCGTCGTCACCGCCGACCCGAACGAGTGTTCCTTCCAGTTCAACCCGGTCGGCACCAGCCAATTCACCAGCTCCTGCGACATCGCCAAGAGCGCGCTGGTCCGTCGTGGCATTCCCTATTCCAACGAGGCCGCCGCGCCGGGCACGGTGGCGACGATCCGGGTCGGCTCCACCGCCATCCCGTCCTATTCCGCCGTGCCCGCCGCCGGAACCGCCGTGTCGTTGAGTCACGGCCCGGCCACCGCCGTTCCCACCGCCGACGCGAAGGCCGCTGGCGCAGCGTTCGACAAGGGGTTGGGCGACGCGCTGAAGGCCGCCAACTACCCGGCCAAGGCCGATCCGGCCCGCGTGGACACGGTGATGGTGGTGGCGCTGCTGAGCATCCTGGTCCTCTATGTGACCATGGTCTATGGCCCCATCGCCGCCATGCTGGTGGAGCTGTTCCCGACCAAGATCCGCTACACCTCGATGTCGTTGCCCTACCACATCGGCAATGGCTGGTTCGGCGGCTTCCTGCCGACGACCTCCTTCGCCATCGTGGCGGCGACCGGCGACATCTATTCCGGCCTGTGGTACCCGATCGCCATTGCGGCGGGAACCTTTGTGATCGGCATGCTGTTCGTCCGCGAAACCAAGGACGTGGACATCTACGAGCACGACTGACGTCCACGCTTGCCGTAAGAACACGCCGGGCGGGGGAGCGATCCCCCGCCCGGTTTCCCTGCGGCGGTCGCGCGCAAGAAACAACCCTCTCATGCCGCCCGCATGTTTCGATCCTTCCACCGCCGCCTTGTGCTACCCTTGCGCCCCATAGGGAGAAGACACCCAAAAAGGGACGCAAGAACGCCCGATGGAAAGCTGGTTCATACTGGTGGCCTCGCTGGCCTACCTGCTGTCTTTGTTCGCCATCGCCTGGTACGGCGACCGCACGGCCAGCGGATCGGGGGAACGGCGCACGCCGCTGCTCTACGCGCTGAGTTTCGGCGTCTATTGCACGTCCTGGACCTTTTACGGCGCGGTCGGGCGGGCGGCGACCGGCGGGTTTTACTTCCTGCCGATCTACATCGGGCCGATCCTGATGATCGGGCTGGGCTGGCCGATTTTGGCCCGCATCGTCCGCGTGGCGAAATCGGAAAACGTCGTCTCCATCTCCGACTTTTTGTCCGCCCGTTACGGCAAAAGCCGGGGGTTGGCGGCGCTCGTCACCATCACGGCGGTGATCGGGCTGTTGCCCTACATCGCCCTGCAACTGAAGGCCATCAGCGTCAGTTTCGAGATTCTGGCCGGGGACACGCTGGGGTCGGAGGTCAGCCAACTGCCCGGCGGCACCAGCCTGTTGGCGGCGCTGCTGATGGCCGCCTTCGCCATCCTGTTCGGCGTGCGCAGCATTTCCGCCAACGAGCATCATCGCGGCCTGATGATGGCCATCGCGGCGGAATCGGTGGTGAAGCTGGCCGCCGCCATCGGCGTGGGCGCCGCCATCGCCTTCGCCGCCTTTGGCAACCCGGCGGCGTTTCTCGAGGCCGCCGCCAACCATCCCGGCTTTCTGGAGTTGATGAGCCTGGGCAACATCGGCGGCGATTGGTGGGTCGCCTGCCTCTTGTCGGCGCTGGCCATCCTCTGCCTGCCGCGTCAATTCCACGTCGCCGTGGTGGAGAACACCCACACCGGCGACGTTCAATCCTCCGCCCGGCTGTTTCCCGCCTATCTGATCGCCATCAACCTGTTCGTGCTGCCGGTGGCGCTGGCCGGGCTGATGCTGTTTCCCGACGGCAAGATCAACGCCGACACCTTCATGGTGTCGATCCCGCTGCATCAGGGATGGCCGTGGCTGGCGCTGATCGCCTTCATCGGCGGCTTGTCGGCGGCCACCAGCATGATTCTGGTGGAGATGGTGGCGCTGTCCACCATGATCTGCAACGACATCGCCGTGCCGCTGTTGATGGCGCTGCGCCCCAACGACCGCCGTCTGCGCGACGAACCCGCCGCCGTGCTGCTGGGGGTGCGGCGGTCGGCGGTGCTGGTGCTGGTGCTGCTGTCCTATGGCTGTTATCGGCTGATCGGTTCGGCCTTTCCGTTGGCGACCATCGGCATGATGAGCTTCACGGCGGTGGCGCAATTCGCCCCGGCGCTGTTGGGCGGACTGGTCTGGGACCGCGCCAGCCGATCCGGCGCCTTCGCCGGGATCTGCGCCGGCTTCATCGGCTGGGCCTACACCATGCTGTTGCCGTCCTTCGCCGACGCGGGATGGCTGGCGGCGAGCGCGCTGCGCGAAGGGCCGTTCGGCCTGACCGGGCTTAGCCCCATCGCGCTGGCCGGGATCGGCGACATCGACCCGCTGACCAACGCGGCGCTGTGGAGCCTTGGCCCCAACCTGTTCCTGTTCGTGGTGATTTCGCTGCTGACCCGCCCCACCACCCTGGAGCGCCAGCAGGCCGCCCGATTCATGAGCCTGCGCCGCGCGGCGGACGGCGAGGCGCACGGCCCGCGCGGGGCGACGCTGGCCGATCTGCATGATCTGGCGGTGCGTTACGTCGGCACGGCGCGGGCTGACGCCGCGTTCCGCCGCTTCACCGGCGTGCGCGACGGCGATTTGCAAACCGCTTTGCTGTCGCGCAGCGACGGCGAGGCCATCCAGATGACCGAACGGCTGTTGGCCGGGGCGGTCGGTTCGGCGTCGGCCCGCGTCGTCGTCGCCGGGCTGCTGTCCGACCGGCGGCTGTCGCGCACCGACGCCCGGTCCATCATCGACGAAGCGTCCCGCGCCATTTTGAAACAGCATGAGCTGTTGCGGGCGACGGTGGAAAATGTGCCGCAGGGCATCGCCGTGTTTGACGAGGATTGGCGCGTCGCCACCTGGAACAACCAGTTCGTCGTGCTGCTGGAGCTTCCCGACGGCTTCGTCCAGGTCGGCACCTCGTTGGAGGAGATCGTCCGCTTCATCGACCGGCGCGGCGAGTATGGCCACAATGGCGAGATTGAAACGCTGCTGACCCGCCGTTCCGACCCGCGACGCCGCAACCGGCCCGACATGTATGAACGGGTGCGGCCCGACGGCTCGGTGCTGGAAATCGCCACCAACCCGATGCCGGGGGGCGGCTTCGTCGCCGTTTACACCGACGTCACCGAACGGCATCGCGCGGCGGAAGCGCTGCGCGAGGCCAACGAAACGTTGGAGCGCCGCATCGCCGAACGCACCCGCGACCTGTCCGAAGCCAAGGGGGAGGCCGAACGGGCCAACCGCAGCAAGACGCGCTTCCTCGCCGCCGCCAGCCACGATCTGTTGCAGCCGCTGCACGCCGCCCGCCTGTTCCTGTCGGCGCTGGGCGAACGGCACCAGGACAACGCCATCCGCCAGATCGACGCCTCTCTCCGCTCGGTCGAGCAGATTTTGGGCGATTTGCTCGACGTGTCGAAGATCGACAGCGGCGTCGTCCGCCCCAACCCGACGCCGATGCGCATCGACGAGTTGCTGAAGCCGCTGGGCGAGGAGTTCACCGTGCTGGCCAGCCGCCACGGGCTGGGGCTGCGGGTGGTCGATTGCGCGTTGACGGTGCGCAGCGACCCGACGCTGCTGCGGCGCATCCTGCAAAATTACCTCGCCAACGCGGTGCGCTACACCCGGACGGGCCGGATTTTGCTGGGCTGCCGTCGGCGCGGCGCTTTCCTGTCCATCGAGGTGTGGGACACCGGCCCCGGCATTCCCGAACACAAGGTGCCGGAAATCTTCATGGAGTTCCGCCAGCTTGACAACGCGGTGGACGAGCGCGGCAAGGGGCTTGGCCTGGGTCTCGCCATCGTCGAGCGGTTGGCGGGAATCCTCGACCACCCGGTGCAGGTGCGGACCAAGGTTGGGCGGGGCAGCGCCTTTTCCGTGCTGGTGCCGCTGACGGACGAGCGGGTGGCGGTGCGCCCGGCGACCGTCCGCCCCCGCGTGCGCGATTTGCGCGGCGTGCTGGTGCTCTGCCTGGAAAATGAACCGGCCATCGCGCGGGCGACCGAGGATTTGCTGACAAGCTGGTCCTGCCGCGTCGCCACCGCCGCCACGCCCGAACAGGCGTTGGTGGCGCTGAACGGCCAAATTCCCGACGTCATCCTGACCGATTATCACCTCGACCGCAGCCTGACCGGGGTGGACGCCCTGCGCACGCTGCGCGCCCGTTTGGGGGCCATCCCGGCGGCGGTCGTCACCGCCGACCGTGACATGGCTGTGCGCGACGACATCGAAGCGGCGGGCTGCCACCTGCTCTACAAACCCGTCCGCCCCGGCGCGCTGCGCGCCCTGCTGGGGCAATTGCTGAGCCAGGGAGAGCAGCGGATGGCGGGATGAGAACAGGCCATCACCCCATCAAATAATGAACCTGAAGCCGTCCGTGGCGGGGGGAACGTTCGACGCTGGCCTGGACGCCGAAGACGGTTTCGATCAGTTCCTCCGTCAGCACCTCGTCCGGCGTTCCAACCCGCGCCAGCTTGCCCTGGTGAAGAACGGCGAGCCGGTCGCAGAACAGCGCGGCGAGATTCAGGTCGTGCAGGGCGACGACGCTCGTCACCGGCAGGCGGCGGATCAGGGCCAGAATGTCGAGCTGGTGGCGGATGTCCAGATGGTTGGTCGGCTCGTCCAACAACAGCTCGCTGGGGCATTGCGCCAGGGCGCGCGCGATGTGGGCGCGTTGGCGCTCGCCGCCCGACAGGCTGTGCCACAGACGCTCGCGCCGGTCGGCCAGCCCGACCTGCTCCAGCGCGGTGTCCACCGCCGCCGCGTCGTCGCTGGTCCAGGCCGACAGCGGCCCGCGATGGGGCGTGCGGCCGAGCCGCACGACGTCCTGGACGGTGAGCGCCGCCTCCGTCGTCGTCTGTTGTTCGACCAGCGCCACCCGGCGGGCGAAGGCGCGGCGCGGCAGGGCGTCGATGTTCGCGTCGCCCAGCGTGACGACGCCGCTCGACACCTTGCGCAGCCGGGCCATCAGCCGCAGCAGGCTGGATTTTCCCGAGCCGTTGGGGCCGATCAGGCCCAGAACCCGACCCGGCTCCGCCGCCAGGGTGACGCCGTCCACCATCAGGACGCCGCCGACTCCCCACCGAACCTCATGCGTCGCCAGAGTCACATCGGCAGTCACAGCGGCCTCCTTGCCCGATAGAGAATGACGGCGAAGGCCGGGGCGCCGAACAGCGCCGTCACCACGCCGACCGGCAACACCTGTTGCGCCACCAGGATGCGGGACAGGATGTCGGCGAGAACCAGAAACACCGCGCCGATCATCAGGGCGGCGGGCAACAGGCGCGCGTGCCCCTGCCCAACCAGAAAGCGCGCGGCGTGCGGGATGACCAGCCCGACGAAGCCGATGGAGCCGACGATGCCGACCATGGCGGCGGTCATCGCCGCCGTCAACGCGAACAGAACCAGCCGCACGCGGCGCACCGGCACGCCCAGGGACGCCGCCGCGTCGGCGCCAAAGGCGAAGGCGTCGAGCGCGCGGGCGTGCAGCATCGCCACGACGAAACCGCCCAGCGCGACCGGCGCGGCCAACCCCACATCGGGCCACCGCACGCCGCCCAGATTGCCAAGCAGCCAGAACAACACCCCGCGCGCCTGTTCGGCGTTGGCCGAGGTGGTGACGATGTAGGAGGTCATGGCGTTGAACAGTTGCGACCCAGCCACCCCGGCCAGCAGCACGCGGTCCGACCCGCCGCCGCTTCCCATCGCCAGCAGACCCACCAGCGCGATGGCGGCGACCGCGCCCAGAAAGGCGCCGCCCGACAGCGACAGCGCCCCGCCGCCGATCCCGGCGATCATCACCAGAACCGCGCCGGTGGACGCCCCGGCGGAAATCCCCAGCACATAGGGTTCCGCCAGCGGGTTGCGCAGCAGCGCTTGCAGAATGACGCCCGACACCGCCAACGCCCCGCCGCAACAGGCGGCGACCAGCGCGCGGCTGAGCCGGTAGTCCCAGACCACCCCCTCCTGAATGCGGTTGAGCGGAAAGGCGGTTCCGAACAGCCGGTTGCCCACCGTTTTGACGATGATCTCCAGCGGAATGGTCATCTCGCCAATCGACGCGGCGAGCGCGATGGCGAAACCAAGCGCCGCCAAGGCCAGAAGGGCGACGGCGACTGGCTTTCCCATCACCGCGCCATCCCGAAGGACGCGATGCCGGCGGCCAACGCCTCGATGCCGTCGATGGTGCGGATGGTGGGATTCATCGACTGCGCGTCCATCAGGACGATGCGGTTTTGCCGCACGGCCTCCAGCTTGCTGGCGACCGGGTCGCTGGTCAGGAAGGCGCGTTTGACCGCCGGATCGTCGGCGGCGTAGCGGCGGCGGTCCATCGTGGCGACGACGATCACCGCCGGATTCGCGGCGGTGATGCCCTCCCAGCCGATCAACGGCCATTCCTCGTTGGTGGCGATGACGTTGCGGGCGCCCAGCGTGGACAGGATGTAGGCCGGGGCGCCGTTCCGTCCGGCGACGAAGGCGTCGCCCTTCACGTCCTTGCTGGAAAACCAGAAGAGCACGGGAACGTCCTTGGCCTTGCCCGCCACGGCGGCGACGGCGGCGGCCTCGCGTTGGCGCAGTTGCGCGACCAGCGCCTCGCCCCGGTCGTTGACGTCGAAGATTTGAGCCAGCTCGCGGATCTCCTGATAGACCAGATCCATGGTGAACATCCGCGCGCGCACCCCGTCGCCGCTGCCGGAATTGTCCTTTTCCACGCAATCGGACGGCGACAGATAGGTCGGAACGCCCAAGCCCGCGAACTGCTCGCGCTTGCCGACCGACCCGTTCGGGCCGACATGCCATTCAAATTGCGCCGTCACCAGATCCGGCGCCTGCCCGACCACCGCCTCAAAGCTGGGGTCGTTGTCGGCCAAACGCTTGATTTTGGTGTTCGCGGCTCCAAAGGGCTTCAGCACCGGGCCAACCCAGACGGCGGTGCCGACGATCCGGTCGGCCAACCCCAGCGACAGCAGAATTTCCGTGCTGCTCTGGCCGATGGACACGGCGCGCTTGGGGGCCTGGTCAAAGCGGATCGGCACGCCGCAATTCTGAAGGGTCAGCGGGTAACGGGTGGCCTCGGCGGCGTCAGCCGGGCCGGACAGACCGAACAGAGCGGCGAGCGCGCCGACGGCGCAAAGCGACGCCGCGCGGCGCCAGCGGGCAAAGGACATGGCGATGGTCATGATGATCCTGGAACGCAAAAGCGGAGCGATCCCGCGCGGCGACGCGCAAGGATGATGAATCAAACGGAGGAAAAGCGCGCAAGGGCGCAGCGCCTCACCAGCTCCGGCGGATGGGCCGGTCGTTGGATGGGCGGCGGCGACAGCGGAAAGATCGGCGCACAGAGGGCGCGCGCGGCGTCATCATGAGGACTCCTGACCCGGACAACCCCGCCCGGCATGGGATTTCAACGACGACGGCAGGTCTCCTGGCTCACGGATCATGGCGTTCGGTCTGCCTTCCCACAAGCCGGGGGAACCGGCGCGCAGTGGCATGACGGCCTTGAGAGACAAGGCGTCACAAGGACCTTTGGCGATCCGCTGACAGTTGCGGGGGCAGCCACGGATTCCGCGCGGACGCGTCACCGTGTTCCCTTTTGATCCCCAGAGGGGAACCGTCGAGGGCAAACGTTATAATATAACAGATGGGTGGTCAATCACTATCAATAGCGCGCCGCCTCATTCCACCGGCGGCGGCGGTGCGGGGGCCAGGGCCAGTTGGCTGGCCAGAACGGCGGCCTGGGTGCGGGTCAGCACGTTCAGCTTGCGCAGGATCGTGGTGACATGGGCCTTCACTGTGGTTTCGGCGACGTTCATCTCATAGGCGATCTGCTTGTTCAGCTTGCCCTCGGCGATGCCCGCCAGCACGCGAAGCTGTTGCGGGGTCAGGGTCGCCGCGCGCTGTGCCGGGTCGGGGGCGTCGGCGTCGTGCGCGCCATGGAGTTCCGGCAACCACAATTCGCCATCCAGCACCGCGTTGATCGCCTCGACGATCTGGGTGTTGGGGGCGGATTTCGGCACGAAGCCCGAGGCGCCGTAATCAATCGAACGCTGGATCGTCACCGGATCTTCCGACGCCGAGACCACGATCACCGGAATCGCCGGATGTTCGGAGCGCAGCATCATCAAACCGATCAGCCCGCTCATCCCCGGCATGTGCAGGTCAAGCAGGATGATGTCCACCCCCTCGCCGGTTTCCAGCACCGGCTTGATCTGGTCGAACCGCGAGACTTCCAGAATTTCGGCCCCGGCCATCGCCTGCCCAATGGTTTGGGCCAAGGCGGTGCGCATCAGCGGGTGGTCGTCGGCGATCAGAATGCGGTGAGACATGGACAATCCGATGTGAAAACCATAACGACCAGTATCGGCCCCCCGGCGCGCGTTGACAACAGCGCCCAACGCCGCGCGACAACCTTTCCCGCCAAAAAGAAAAGTTGCACCAATCAGAACGGGCCGTCCGCCAACCATAGCAGCCACAGCGCCGCCGCCAGATAGGGACCAAACGCGATTGACGCGCCGCCGGAAAGACGGTCCCGCCGCGCCGCCGCCAGGGCGACCGTCACCCCCAGCGCGCTGAGCGCCGCCAGCAGCACGACGTTCGGCAGCCCCTCCATCCCCAGCCAGGATCCCGCCACGGCCAACAGCTTCGCGTCGCCCAGCCCCAACCCGTCGCGCCCGCGCAAACGGCGATAGCCCGCCGCCAGACCGGCGAACAGGGCGTAGCCCAAGGCCGCCGCCGCCGCGTGGTTGGTCAGCGCGTCGGCCAAACCGCCCGCCGGGCTTTCCCACGCTGTCACCGCCAAACCAAGGGGAATCAAGGGCAACAACACGACGTCGGGCAGCAAGCGGCGCCGCGCGTCCACCAGGGACGCCAGCAGCAAGGCCCACCCGAACAGGCAACCAACCGGCAGCAGCGGCCAGGGCAACGCCACCGCCGCCATCGCCGCCGCCGCCGCCGCGCCCGCCGTCGCCCATGGGCGCGGGCGCCCGCGCCAGCCTTCACCCTCCGGCCACGCCTGATCGGGCAACGCCTCGGCCAACGCGCCGATGACCCGACCGATTGGCAGCGCGGCGAGAACACAAACCGACGCCACCGCCAAAAACGGAAGGTCAGCGGCCATTGGACGCAGGCAGCGCGGAGGGGGGCGGCGCGGAAGGGTCGGCGGAGGGGATCGCCCCGGCGCTGGTCCGCTCGTGGATGGCTTGACGGCGGAAGCGGTGCAGTTCGGCGGGACGTCCGCCGGTCTGGCTTTCAAAGCTGCCGGTCGGTTCGACCAGACCGCCGGAAATCATCAGACGGCGGAAGTTCTGCTTGTGCACCCGCTCGCCCGACAGGGCTTCGACCACCTGTTGAAGCTGGTGCAGGGTGAAGGTGGGCGGCAGCAATTCAAACACGATGGGCCGGTATTTCAGCTTGCCGCGCAGCCGTTCCAGCGCGGAGGCCAGGACGCGCCGCCCGTCGCGCGCCATCGGTCGGCCCAGCGCGCGCGGCATAATGCCGCCCGGCGGGGGGGCCTCGGCCATCCGCGCGGCCAAATCGCGGTCACGGAAGGATTCGACGACCAATCCGGCCTCATACAGTATCTCATACCGCTCAAGAACCCGCTCCATGTCCCAATCAGCCCCGTCCAGGCCGAAAGCGAGCTGCGCGCGTTCGCCGCGCCGGGCGCGCGCCTCGTCGTCGCCCGCCGCCGCGATCCAGCCGCGCAACGCCGGGATGATGACGCTGTCCAGCAGGGCCGGGCGCTGGTCGCGCCAATCCTCCCACGGGAAATGATCGTACAGCGCCCGCCATTCCGCCGCCGCGCCCGCCAATGGGGCGTCGCGCACCAGGGCCAGATAGCCGACCACGACCGAACGCGGCCCGCCAAACAGCTCGTGCGGGTCGCGGAAACGGTCGCCGAAGGTGTAAAGCTGCTCGACATAGCGCAGCGACAGGCCGGACAGCCCCTCCGCCACCGCGCGCACGCCGTCTTGCAGGGTGCGGAAGCGTTCCGGCTCGAACGGCGCGCCGGGCAGGGCGTCGCGGTGCGGCAACGGCTCGTCGCCCCGGCGATGCTCCGCCGGAACGGCGAACTCGCTGCGCACCGTCACCACGCGCGGCGTCCCACCGGCCACCGCCACCACGGCGACCGAGAGTCCCAACTGAACGTCTGACGTCACAAAATCACACTCCGCGCCTGTCCCGCGCGCCCGCCCGGCCTCCATGGACGGAGACCGGCAGGCGCGTGGATCCGACAGACCTCAGCGTTTGTCGAGCGGCACGAAGTCGCGGGCGGGGTGGCCGGTGAAGAGCTGACGCGGACGACCGATCTTCTGGGCCGGATCCTCGATCATTTCCTTCCACTGGCTGATCCAGCCGACGGTGCGGGCCACAGCGAACAGCACGGTGAACATGCTGGTCGGAAAACCCATCGCCTTCAGGATGATGCCCGAATAGAAATCGACGTTCGGGTAGAGTTTCTTCTCAACGAAATACGGATCGGACAGCGCGATCTTTTCCAATTCCATTGCGATGGCCAGATGCGGCTCGTCCTTGATGCCCAGGGTGCCGAGAACCTCGTAACAGGTCTCGCGCATGATCTTGGCGCGCGGGTCGTAATTCTTGTAGACCCGGTGGCCGAAGCCCATCAGGCGGAAGCTGTCGTTCTTGTCCTTGGCCCGCGCGATGAATTCGGGGATCCGCTCGACCGAGCCGATCTCCTCCAGCATCTTCAGCACGGCCTCGTTCGCGCCGCCATGAGCCGGACCCCACAGCGCGGCGATGCCCGACGCGATGCAGGCGAACGGGTTGGCGTGCGAGGAGCCAGCCAAACGAACGGTGGACGTCGAGGCGTTCTGCTCGTGGTCAGCGTGCAGGATGAAGATCTTCTCCATCGCCTTCGACAGGATCGGGTTGACCTTGTACGGCTCGCAGGGCGTGCCGAAGGTCATGTAGAGGAAGTTTTCCGCGTAAGACAAATCGTTGCGCGGGTACATGAAGGGCTGACCGGCGGTGTATTTGTAGGCCATCGCCGCCATGGTCGGCATCTTGGCGATCAGACGGTGCGCGGCGATCTTGCGCTGCACCGGATCGAAGATGTCTGTGGAATCATGGTAGAAGGACGACAGGGCGCCGACGACGCCGCACATGATCGCCATCGGGTGGGCGTCACGGCGGAAACCGCTGTAAAAGCGCGCCAACTGCTCGTGCACCATGGTGTGGTAAGTGATGGTGCGCGCGAAATCGACCTTTTCCTCCGCGTTCGGCAGTTCGCCGTTCAGCAGCAGGTGGCAGACCTCCAGAAAATCGCAATTGTCGGCCAAATCGGCGATGGCGTAGCCGCGATGCAGCAGAACGCCTTCGTCGCCATCAATGTAGGTGATGGCCGAATCGCAGGCGGCGGTCGAGGTGAAGCCCGGATCATAGGTGAAATAGCCGGTCGCGGCGTACAGCTTGCGGATGTCGACAACGCGCGGTCCGGTGGACCCTTCCAGCAACGGCAGCGTCAGCGTTTTGCCCGTGACGTTGTCGGTCAGCGTGATGGTGCCGACCTCGGTCACATCACCGTGCGGCGTGTGCTTGCTCGATTCCATGCTTGTCACTCTCCTAGGGGCTGCTTGGTTTTTGCAGTCCGGTCCGCCACGCTTTGTTGGAGCGTGCCGGGCCGTGGCGTTGCGCCGCCTTGGTTCTTGCGCGCCGGTGTTCAGCCCGCGCGGTTGGCCGGTCGGAAGAATAGCACGACGCGGCCCGGACCAACATGTCCGATGCGCCGCAGCGGATGCGGAGCCGCCCTCTGTCTTGCGTCCGGCTCCATCTTCGCGTCAGGCGCGTTCCGACACCCGCAGGCGCAGGCTTTGCTCCAATCGTCCGGCTTCGCGGACCAGGGCCGGAAGCAGCGCTTGCGCCTTTTCCTGTTCACCATGACGGCACGAGACTTCCAAACGCCACGCCAAATGCATGACGGCCATGCCGCCGAAACTTCCGGCCATGCTGGACAGATCGTGCGCCTCCCCGGCCAACACCGCCAGATCGAGATGACCGTCCTCTTTGCCATCGTTCATCACTGACAGGCGGGCCAGCCGCTCGGCGACATCCTCCAAAAAGCTGTCAACGATCAAGGCCAGACTGTCGGCCCCGACGCTGGCCTCCAGGCTGAGCAGAACGGATTCATCGAGCGCCTCGCCATGCCCGGAGTCGCCGTCCAGGGGCGGCGCCTTTTCGGGGGGAAGCGGCGGCTCGGAAAGGCGCGTCGCCGACGCGGGCGCAAGCCAACGGTCCAGTGCCGCCACCAAACCCGACCGATTGATTGGCTTGGTGATGTAATCGTCCATACCGGCGCTCAGGCATTCCTCGCGGGTGCCGGGCATGGCGTCGGCGGTCAAGGCGATGATCGGAACACGCGCGCGCGGCCCGTCCAATTGGCGGATCGCCTGCGCGGCGTCCAGCCCATCCATGACCGGCATTTGCACGTCCATCAGGATCAAATCAAGGCCGCCCGCCGCTGCGATGGCCAGCGCCTGCTCCCCATTTTCGGCCACCTCAACCGTGTAGCCCAGCCGTTCCAACAGGGTGGAGGCGAACAACTGATTGGTGCGGTTGTCCTCGGCGAGCAGGACATGGCCGGTGCGTGGACCTGCCGCGTCGCCTCCAGAACTTTCCCCCTCTGGAGGCGCCGAGGCGATCACCGACGAGGGGTCAAACAGTCCGATCAGACAGGACAAAAGCGCCGACTGGCGCAAGGGTTTGGTCAGCACCGCGTCGGCCAACCCCCGCTCAACGCGCCCGCCCAGCCCCAGCGACGTGACCAACACCCGTTTCGTGTGGGCCAGCCCCTGTTGCCCCGCCATGGCCGCCAGCAACGCGCCGCCATCCATCACGGGCATGGTCTGGTCGATCAGGGCGACGTCGAAACGCTGCCCAAGCATCGACGCCCGGTCAAGCGCGTCCAAGGCCGCCAGCGCGCTGTCCACCACCGTCACCGTCGCGCCCAGCCCGTCCAGCATCGAGGCGAGAACCCGCTGGTTGATCGCCAGATCGTCGACGATCAGCGCCCGTCGCCCCGCCAACGGACGCGCGGCCGGAATGATCTCCTCCCCGCTCAGCGCCAGCGGAAGATCGACCTGGAACCGGCTGCCATGCCCGAACGCGCTTTCGACGGAGATGCCGCCACCCATCACCTCCGCCAATTGCCGACAGATCGCCAGCCCCAAGCCGGTGCCGCCGTATTTGCGGGTGATGGAGCCGTCAACCTGCTGGAATTTGTTGAACAAGGTGGGCAGCGCGTCTTCGGGGATGCCGATGCCGCTGTCCGTCACCGACATCCGCATGACCAGATGGTCCGTCGCGAGATCCCGCGCCTCCAACTCGACGGCGATGGTGCCATGGTCGGTGAATTTGATGGCGTTGCCGACCAGATTGATCAGAATTTGCCGGATGCGGGTGGGGTCGCCGATCAAGGTTCGGCGCAAATTCGGATCGACGAAGAAGCCGATCTCAATGTCTCGGTCCCGCGCGCGCGGCGCCAAAAGTTCGACCACGCCCTCCACCACGTCGGCGGGGTCGAAGGGCAACGCCTCGATGGCGACCTTGCCGGCCTCCAGCTTGGAAAAATCCAGGATGTCGTTGATGATGGTCAGCAGGGCGTTGGCGGACCCACGCACGGCCTGCGCGAACTGCCGCTGCTCCTCGTTCAGCGGCGTGTCGAACAGCAACTCGGTCATGCCCATGATGCCGTTCATCGGCGTGCGGATTTCGTGGCTCATCGTCGCCAGGAAATCGGATTTGGCGCGGGTCGCCTCCTCCGCGCGCAACCGCTGCTCGTCGGCTTCCTCGCGGGCGGAATCCAGCCCTTCGGCCAACGCGCACATGTCGGCGGCCTGCCGTTGCAACTCGGTCTCGAAGCGCTTGCGGTCGGTGATGTCGGTGCGGGTGCCGACCAGCGCGCCGCTGGCGGTTTTGTTTTCCGCCACCAGGATCCAGCGGCCATCGGACAATTGACGCTCAAACGGCAGGCTGGGAGCGCGGTGACGTTCCAGTTCGCCCCGGATCCAGTCCTCAAGCGCAATGTCGGTGGACGGCGCGCCGCCAAACTCCCCGTTGGCGATGGCCGTCCGCAAAATGGTCTCGAACGGCGTGCCGGGGCGAATGACCGGGGCGGTGCGGGGGTGGGCGTCGAGATATTGGCTGTTGCACAGAATCAGCCGATCATCGGCGTCGTAATAGACGAACCCTTCGGGAATCGCCTCGATGGCGTCGCTCAAGGTTTGTTTGGCCAGACCCAGCGCCTCTTCGGTCTGCTTCTCGCGCGTGATGTCGGTGTGGGCGCCGACCATGCGGACGGCCTTGCCGTGCTCGTCCAGCACATGGATGGCGCGGCTGAGGATGTGCACGACATGACCGCTCTTGTGGCGGAAGCGCTGGACCATCTCGAACACGGGAACGCGTCCGGTGTTGTAATCCTCCACCAGGGCCATGGCCGCCAGCCGATCTTCCGGCACAATCAGGTCCGCCCAGGCGTCGAACGAGTTTTCAATCTCGTCGTCGTGATAGCCAAGCTGCTCCTTCCAGATCGGCGAAAACCAAATGGAGTCGGCGCGCAGATCCCAATCCCAAATGCCGTCGCGCGTCGCCTGAAAGGTCAACGCCAACAACTCGCGGCTGGACCGCAGTTCTTCCTCTTCACGCTTGCGGTCGGTGACGTCCTGCATGACGCCGAACAGGCCAATGGGTTTGCCGCCCGCGTCCAGATCAACCGTGCAGCGAACCGTCGCGTCACGGGCGGAGCCGTCGGGGCGCAGCAAGCGGATCGCGATGTCGAAGCCTTCGCCCGTCTCCTGCGCCCGTTTCAGCGCCGCGCCCATGCGCGCCTGGTCATCTGGATGCGTCACGCTCATGGCCAATTCGCCGGACGGCGTCACGCTGCCCGGCTCCAAGCCGATGATGCGGAAAACCTCATCCGACCAACGCCGCTCGCCGGTGCTGAAATTGGTGTACCAGTGGCCGAACTCGCCGACCTCCTCGGCCATGTTCAGCAAGCGGGTGCGCTCGCGCAGATCGGCTTCGGCCTGTTCCCGGCGCAGGATCTCGCGGCGCAGATCCAGCTCATCCACCACCAGCCGGGCAAGCTGGGTCAGGGTTTCCGCGTCGCGCGGGCTGAAGCCCATGTGCGGAATGTCGTCGATGACGCACAGAGTGCCAAGGCGATGCCCGTCGGCCAACAACGGCGCCCCGGCGTAAAAGCGGATGTGCGGCGCGTCCGTCACCAGCGGGTTGCCGGAAAAGCGCGGATCCTGCGTGGCGTCGCGCACCACCAGAACCTCGTCGCTGAGTATAGCGTGGGCGCAAAAGGCGAAATCGCGCGGGGTTTCCGTCGCGCCCAAACCGACCCGGCTTTTGAACCATTGGCGGTCATGGTCGATCAACGACACCAAGGCGATGGACGTGCCAAAGAAATGCGAGGCCAGCCGGGTGATGTTGTCGAATCGACCCTCCGGCTCCGTCTCCACCACGCAATAGGAATCAAGCGCGCGTTGGCGTTCCGCCTCATCGGCGGGAAAGGGCGCGGGGACCGCGCTCACGCCGCGCTCTCCCCAGAGCCGCGCCATTGCTGGAGCTTGCGGTAGACGGTGGACGGGCTGATTTCCAGCATCAGGGCGGCGCTTGGCACATCGTCGCCACACAGCCGCAACGCGCGCTGGATCATGTCCTTTTCCACCCGCCACAGCGGCAGGATGGCGCCGTCGGCCACGCTTGGCCCCGCCTGTTGCGAGGGAGGCGACGGAGCGACGCCCGCCTGCCGGGTGGGGCCTGTCACCTGGGACGGCAGCATGTCCAGAGTCACTTGCGGCCCGTCCTGAAGCACCACGATGTTGCGCACGACATTTTGCAATTGCCGGACGTTGCCGGGCCAATCATAGGCGCGCAACCGCGCCTCAACCTCTGGCGCGAAGCCGGCCAGAGATTTTCCCTCCTCCTGGGCGTAGTCAGCCAGGAAGATCCGGGCGATTTCGACCACGTCCTCGCCCCGATCGCGCAGCGGCGGCAGGGCCAGCGGAATGACGTGAAGGCGGTAATAGAGATCCTCGCGGAATCGCCCGGCCTGGACCTCCGCCAAAGGATCGCGGTTGCTGGCGGCGACGAATCGGACGTCCACCCGCGTCTCTTGGCCGCTGCCCACAGGAACCACGGCGCCGGTCTGGACAAAGCGCAACAGCTTGCTTTGCAACTCGAACGGCATTTCACAGATTTCATCGAGAAACAGCGTGCCGCCATTGGCCAACATCGCGGCGCCCGGCCGGTCGCCGCTGGCTCCGGTGAAGGCGCCCGCCACATGGCCGAAAATTTCACTTTCCAGCAAATCCTTTGGAATCGCCGCGCAATTCAGGGCGATGAAGGCTTGCGAGCGGCGTGGACTGGCGCGATGGATCGCCTGGGCCGCCACCTCTTTCCCGGCGCCGCTTTCCCCGGTGATGAAGACGTTCGCCCGGCTGGCCGCCACGCTTTCAATGGTGCGGTAAACCGCCTGCATTTCCGGCGAGCTGCCGATGAAGCCGTAAAAGCGGTCGCGGTCGAGATCCTTGCGATACCCCTCGACCATGCGGGTCAGGGTCCGGCGTTCCAGCGCGTTGCGCAGCGTCAGATTGAGGCGGTCAGCGTTAAAGGGTTTGACGATGAAGTCAAAAGCCCCCAACCGCATCGCCTCCACCGCGATGTCGATGGAGCCGTGCGCCGTGATGATGACGATGGAAACGCCGGGATCCCGTTCGCGCAGGAGGCGCAGAACGTCCAACCCGTCCATGTCCGGGAGTTTCAGATCGAGAATCACCGCGTCGGGCGCTCGCTCCTCGGCTTGCGCCAAGGCCTCCTGACCACGGGTGACGTGAACGACGTCGCACGGCTCGCCGCGCAGAAACTCAACATACAGTTTCGCAAGCGGAACCGTGTCCTCAATCAGCAGCACTCTGGGCTTGGACAGTGCGGACATGGCCGGTTCGTTTGTCGTCTGCGATGTCGAAATTGTAACCTGTGTGGGAGATTTCCACCAGATCGACCTGCACCTTGTGGGGGTTAACCCGAGCTGTCAATCAGGTCTGTCCTCCCAATGCGCCGCAACGACACCTCCAACCGCGCGTCATTCTCGCGAATTTCGCGCAGGGTCTTCAGGGTGAAGGCGACATGCGCCTCCGCCGCCTTGTGGGCGCGGTCGGCGTCCCCGGCCAGAACGGCGTCGGCGATGGCCAAATGTTGGTCCAGCAGCAGGTCGCGCACGCCGGGCCGTGAATAGAGGTCGGCGCGGTTGTAAAACACGTCGTTGCGCAGCATGTCGGACAGAGTCCGCATGATGTGCAGCATGACGACGTTGTGCGCGGCCTCATAAATGGCCAGATGCAGTTCGGCGTCGGAATCCGCCTCTTCGGAACTGTCGTCCTTGCCGTGCGCCGCCTTCATGCGGGCGACGATGCCCCGGATTCCCTCGCGGTCGAGATCCGTGGCGCGCTTGGCCGCCAAGGCGGCGGCCTGGGCCTCGATCGAGCAGCGGAACTCCAGGTAATCAAAGCTCGTTTGCGGGTTGTTTTGCAGCAAGGACACCAGCGGGTCGCCGATGTGCGACAGGAATTGCGCGATGTGAGTGCCGTTGCGGCCCGACACCAGCAGGCCGCGCTCCTCCAGCTTGGCGATGGCGTCGCGCAAGGAGGGGCGGGAGACGTCCAGCTTCAACGCCAATTCGCGTTCGGCCAGCAGCTTTTCCCCCGGACGCAGCGCGCCTTCCAGGATCAGCTTTTCCAGATGCTCGGCAATGGCGTCGGCCAGCTTGGCCGGTTTGATCGTCCCTGGCATTGGGTCGGCGGTCCTCCTCGCGCGTGTCGGGTTCTCAATACCCCATGGATTCAAGCAACGTCCACTGCGCTGTCCCGGCGGGTTGGGCGAACGCCCCACCCCCCTACGAAAGTGCATCGCTCCGCGAATGGTTTTACCGTTGCACCGTTTGGTAAAATCTTTTATCCAATCGTCATGTTTTGGATAAGAGATGTCCAATCAGGCGTCGCATGGTGAAGGAAGTTATCCCGATCCGACACTTGGTCAAGGGTATCCGGGTTATCTGGGGATAAGGACGGTCCCGCCGAAGGGCGCTCCGCGTCGCAACCATTCGCGTTGCGGCGAACGCTTGTCTGTCGCCGGCCAACGCCTTTGCGGGCTGACCGGCGCTGACGCCGGGCCACCGGCCTCCTCCCCACCGTCGCTAGGTCAGGAACTCCCCCGTTTGCCGCGACGGGCGGCCCCCAGCGCGCTCCGCGCGTCAGGCCGGGCCGTCCGTCGCGGCCAAAGATGAATGGAAGAAACGATGCAACCTTGGATGCAAGTCTATGATCCGGCGGGGAACCTCTGGATATCGTCGCTGATCGCGGCGTTGCCGATCATCTTCTTCTTTGTGGCGCTGGCCGTGCTGCGGATGAAGGGGCATGTCGCCGCCACCATCACCGTCGCTATCGCGTTGGCCGTCGCCATCCTGTTCTACAAGATGCCGCTGGGCATGGGTTTCGCGTCCGCCGTTTACGGTTTCCTCTATGGTCTGTGGCCCATCGCCTGGATCATCGTCGGGGCGGTGTTCCTCTACAAGATCACGGTCAAGACCGGGCAGTTCGACATCATCCGCTCGTCGGTGCTGTCGATCACCGAGGATCAGCGCTTGCAGATGCTGCTGGTCGGCTTCTCCTTCGGCGCGTTTCTGGAGGGCGCCGCCGGGTTCGGCGCGCCGGTCGCCATCACCGCCGCGCTGCTGGTCGGCTTGGGCTTCAACCCACTTTACGCCGCCGGTCTGTGTCTGATCGCCAACACCGCGCCGGTCGCCTTTGGCGCGATGGGCATCCCGATGATCGTCGCCGGGCAGGTCACGGGGTTGGATCCGTTCAAGATCGGCCAGATGGCCGGTCGTCAATTGCCGCTTCTCGCGCTGTTCGTGCCCTTCTGGATCGTCTTCATCATGGACGGCGTGCGCGGCGTGCGCGAGACGTGGCCGGCGATTTTCGTGGCGGGCAGCACCTTCGCCCTCGGCGTCTTCTTCACCTCGAACTTCATCGGGCCGGAGCTGCCGGACATCACCTCGGCGCTGTTCAGCCTCGTCAGCCTGACGCTGTTCCTGAAGGTGTGGAAGCCCAAGCGGATCTTCCGCTTCGACAACGAGGCGTCCGCCCCGACGACCAAAACCGCCCCCGTCTACAGCTCGGCCCAAGTCGTCAAGGCGTGGTCGCCCTTCCTGGTCCTGACCGCCATCGTCACGGTGTGGAGCCTCGCCCCCTTCAAGGCGCTGTTCGCCAAGACCGGCGCGCTGGCCTCCACCGTTCTGTATTTCCCCATCGACGGCCTGCACCAGCTCGTCATGAAGGTCGCCCCCATCGTGCCGTCGCCCAAGGGCTATGACGCGGTTTACAAGCTGGATCTGCTGTCGGCCACCGGCACCGCCATCCTGCTGACGGCGCTGGTCACGGTGGTCTTCCTGCGCATGAAGCCCGCCGCCGCCGCCGCCACCTTCGGCGAAACGCTGTCCGAGCTGCGCCGCCCGATCTACTCCATCGGCATGGTGCTGTCCTTCGCCTTCATCGCCAACTATTCGGGCCTGTCCTCCACCCTGGCGCTGCTGTTGGCGGGCACGGGTCAAGCCTTCCCGTTCTTCTCGCCGGTTCTGGGCTGGCTGGGCGTGTTCCTGACCGGGTCGGACACCTCGTCCAACGCCCTGTTCTGCGCCTTGCAGGCCACCACCGCGCAGCAGCTTGGCCTGTCGGACATTCTGATGGTGACGGCCAACACCACCGGCGGCGTCACCGGCAAGATGATCTCGCCGCAATCCATCGCGGTCGCCTGCGCCGCCGTCGGGTTGGTTGGTCGCGAGGCCGATCTGTTCCGCTTCACGGTCAAGCACAGCCTGTTCTTTGTCGCGATCATCGGCGTCATCACCACGATCCAGGCCTATCTTGTTCCCTGGATGATACCCTGAGCCTGATGTGAACGCCGGTCGGACGGGCGCTGTTCCGCCCCGTCCGACCGGGCCTTTCGCTGAACAAACCGTCGTCACTCCTTGATCCGAAGGAACTGGACCGATGCTGCCCGCCCCCTATGATCGCGTGTTGACCGAGCTTCGCAGCCTGTTGCCGGACGCCCGTCTTATCACCGATCCCTTGCGGACGTTGGCCTATGGCACGGACGCCAGTTTCTACCGCCTGATTCCCAAGATCGTCGCCATCGTGGAAAGCGAAGAGGAGGTCGTTGGCCTGCTGCGCGTCACCCGCGCCCACGCCACGCCCGTCACCTTCCGCGCCGCCGGAACCAGCCTGTCGGGGCAGGCGGTCAGCGACAGCGTGCTCGTCCTGCTGGGCGACGGCTGGCGCGGCTGCCGGATTTCGTCCGACGCCGAAACGGTGACGCTGCAACCCGGCGTCATCGGCGCCGACGCCAACCGCAAGCTGGCCCCGCTGGGCCGCAAGATCGGTCCCGATCCGGCCTCCATCAACACCGCCAAGATCGGCGGCATCGCCGCCAACAACGCCAGCGGCATGTGCTGCGGCACCGCGCAGAACAGCTATCGGACGCTGGAATCGATGCGGCTGGTGCTGGCCGACGGCGCGGCGCTGGACACCGGCGACGCGGAAAGCCGCGCCGCTTTCCAGCGCAGCCACGCCCCCTTCCTCGACGCGCTGGCGACGCTGGGAACCCGCACCCGCGCCAACGTCACGCTGGCCGAGCGCATCCGCAACAAGTTCCGCATCAAGAACACCACCGGCTATAGCCTGAACGCTCTGGTCGATTACAGCGATCCCATCGACATTCTCCAGCATCTGCTGATCGGGTCGGAAGGGACGCTGGGCTTCATCTCCGCCATCACCCTGCGCACGGTGCCGGAGCACGCCCACAAGGCGAGCGCCCTGCTGTTCTTCCCCGACATCGCCGAAGCCTGCCGCGCCGTCACCCTGCTGAAGCCGACCCCGGTGTCGGCGGTGGAGCTGATGGACCGCGCCGGTTTGCGCTCCATCGAAAACAAGCCGGGCATGCCGCCGCAGATCAAGGGCTTTGGGCCGGAAGCCGCAGCCCTGCTGGTCGAGACCCGCGCGGAGAGCGCCGAGGCGTTGGCCGCCCAGGTCGATCAAATCGGCGCGGTGCTGGCGCAAACCACCACCATCGGCGACGGCGCCTTCACCACCGATCCCAAGGCGTGCGAAGGCTTCTGGAAGATCCGCAAGGGGCTGTTTCCGGCGGTCGGCGCGGTGCGCGAAGCCGGCACCACCGTCATCATCGAAGACGTCGCCTTCCCGCTCGACCGTCTGGCCGAAGCGACGGTGGAGTTGCAAGGTCTGTGCGCCAAGCATGGCTATGACGAAGCGATCATCTTCGGCCACGCGCTGGAAGGAAATCTGCATTTCGTCTTCACCCAGGCCTTCGACACCGACGCGGAGATCGACCGTTACCGCCGCTTCATGGACGAGGTCTGCGCCATGGTGGTGCAGCGCTACGACGGCTCGCTGAAGGCCGAACATGGCACGGGCCGCAACATGGCCCCCTTCGTCGAATTGGAGTGGGGGCCGCAGGCCTATGGCTTGATGAAGGAGATCAAGGATCTCTTCGATCCGCAGGGGCTGCTCAACCCCGGCGTCATTCTGAACGGCGATCCCGACGCCCATCTGAAAAATCTGAAGGCGATGCCCGCCGCCCATGGGCTGGTCGACACCTGCATCGAATGCGGTTTCTGCGAGCCGACGTGCCCGTCGCACAAGCTCACCCTGTCGCCGCGTCAACGCATCGTCGGCTGGCGGGAGATTTCCCGCCTGACCCGTGACGGCGCTGATCCGGCGCGGTTGGACGCGCTGAGCGCCGCCTATGATTACCAGGGCATTGACACCTGCGCCGCCTGCGGCCTGTGCTCCACCGCGTGCCCGGTCGGAATCGAGACGGGCTTGCTGGTCAAGGCGCTGCGCGGCCAGCGGCGCGGCGCGGTCGCCCAGCGGGTTGGCGATTTCGTCGCCGACCACACGGCGGGGGCGCTCGACGTCGCCCGCGTCGGCTTGCGTCTGGCCGATCTCGCCCGCCGCACGGTCGGCCCGGCGGTGGTGGAACGGACGGCCCGCGCGCTGACCGGCGGCCACATCCCCAGCCTGCCGCGCGCCCTGCCGACGGCGACCAACTTCACGCCGCTGCCCGATCTTTCCCACACGGGCCACAGCTCGACCGCCGCGACGCCGTCGGTGGTCTACATCCCAAGCTGCGTCAGCCGTTCGATGGGACCGGCGGCCAGCGACCCGGAACAGACCCCGCTGCCGCAAAAGGTCGAAGGGCTGATGCGCAAGGCGGGCTTCCGTGTGCTGTATCCGGACGATCTGGCCGGGCAATGCTGCGGCATGCCGCTGGAAAGCAAGGGCTTGGCGACCCAAGCCGACGCCAAGGCCGACGCGATGCTGGCCGCCCTGCGCAAGGTCAGCCAGAACGGCCTGATTCCCATCGTCATGGACACCAGCCCCTGCGCCCTGCGCCTGAAAAAGCGGCTGACCGACGACGGCCTGACGATCCTCGACGTCGCCGAGTTCCTGCACGCCTACGCACTGCCCCGCCTGACCATCACCCAAACCGACGAGCCGGTGGTCCTGCATCTGACCTGCTCCACCCGCCGCATGGGGTTGGACGGCGCCTTGACCGCCGTGGCGCGGGCCTGCTCCAGCAACGTCGTGATCCCGGAGGATGTCGGCTGCTGCGGTTTCGCGGGCGACAAGGGGTTCTCGACGCCGGAGCTGAACGCCCACGCCCTGCGCCATCTGGCCAAGGACGTTCCGGCGGGGGCCAAATCCGGCTATTCGACCAGCCGAACCTGCGAAATCGGGCTGTCGCATCACGCGGGCGTGCCGTACCGTTCCATCGTGTATCTGGTGGATTCCTGCTCGCGCGCGAAGGCGCCGGAGTCCGCGTTTTAGACCTGCGTTTCCGGGGGTGCGTTTTGCCCCCACCCTAACCCTCCCCCGCTGGGCGGGGGAGGGGACTGCCGCCGCCCTTCCGCAAGGCCCCCTCTCCCGCGTCAGCGGGGGAGGGTTGGGGAGGGGGAAAAGCGATCATCACCAACCACCCGCCGCCACAGGACCACCGCCATGGACCGCCCCACCCCGCCGACCAAACCAACCAAGGTCTATTTCTTCGGCACCTGTCTGGTTGACCTGTTCTATCCCGACGCCGGGATGGCGGGGATGGAGCTGTTGCAGGCCCAGGGGCTGACGGTGGTTTTCCCGCAGGGGCAAAGCTGCTGCGGCCAGCCCGCCTACAATTCCGGCTACCGCGCCGACGCCCTGAAGGTGGCGCGCGCGCAACTGGATTTGTTTCCCGGCGATTTGCCCATCGTGGTTCCATCGGGATCCTGCGCGGGCATGATGAAAAAGCACTGGCCCCATTTGTTCCACGGCGAACCGGACGAGGCCAAGGCGTTGCAGGTCTCTGCCCGCGTTTGGGAGCTGACCCAGTTCCTGGTGCAGGTTCTCGACGTGAAGCTGACCGACAAGGGCGAGCCGCTGCGCGTCACCTGGCACGCCTCCTGCCACGCGCAGCGGGAAATGGGCGTGGTGGACGAACCCAAGGCGCTGCTGCGCCAACTGGCCAACGTCGAGTTGGTGGAGCTGACGCGGGAAAAGGAATGCTGCGGCTTCGGCGGCACCTTCGCCGTGCGTCACGCCGAGATTTCCGCCGCGATGGTCGGCGACAAGGTGGCCGACATCGAAAGCACCGGGGCCAAGCGCGTGGTGTCGGGCGATTGCGGTTGTCTGATGAACATCAACGGCGCGCTGGAGGCCGGGGGCAAGCCGGTCCAGGGCCAGCACATCGCCCAGTTCCTGAAGGAGCGCACCCATGGCTGAGCACGCCGTCAACTTCGCCGCCGCGTCCAAGGCCGCCTTGCAGGACAGCCAGTTGCGCGGCAACTTCCGCCGCGCCATGGACGGGCTGATGAGCAAGCGCGCCGTCCAGTTCGCCGACGCCAAGGAATGGCACACGATGCGGGCGCTGGCCGCCTCGGTGCGGCTGCGGGCGCTGGCCAAGCTGCCCGAATTGCTGGAACAGCTCGAAACCAACCTGACCCGCAACGGAATCCAGGTTCATTGGGCGTCCACCACGGCGGAGGCGAACGCCATCACGCTCGGCATCATGCGCAAGGCCAACGCCACGCTGGCGGTCAAAGGCAAGTCGATGGTGACGGAGGAGATGCACCTCAACGCCTTCCTGGAAGATCACGACATTGAGGTTCTGGAAAGCGATCTGGGCGAATACATCGTGCAGTTGGACGGCACCATGCCGTCGCACATCATCATGCCCGCCATCCACCTGAACACCAAACAGATCGCCCATCTGTTCAAGCAAAAAATCAAGGACGCGGCGTCCACCGGCGAGGACGCCGCCGCCCTGACCGATCTGGCCCGCCGCATCCTGCGCCAGAAATTCATGAACGCCGGGGTCGGCATGTCCGGCGTCAACGCGGCGGTGGCGGAAACCGGCACGCTCTGCCTGATCGAGAATGAGGGCAACGGGCGGATGTGCACCACCGTGCCGCCGGTCCACATCGCCTTCATGGGGCTGGAAAAGGTGGTGGAAAAGCTGGAGGACGTGCCGCCGATCATCAGCCTGCTGCCGCGTTCGGCCACCGGCCAGCCGATCACCACCTACGTCAACATGATCTCCTCCCCGCGCAAGGAGGGGGAAAAGGACGGGCCGCGCGAGATCCACGTCGTCATTCTCGACAACGGGCGCTCCTCGGTCTACGCCGACCCGGAATTGCGCGACACGCTGCGCTGCATCCGCTGCGGCGCCTGCATGAATCACTGCCCGGTCTACACCAAGGTCGGCGGCCACGCCTATGAGGCGCCCTACCCCGGCCCCATCGGCAAGATTCTGGTGCCGCAGATGGAGGGGCTGGCCAAGCGTGGCGAGATGCCCCACGCCTGCACCATGTGCAACGCCTGCGTGGAGATTTGCCCGGTCCAGATCCCCATCGTCGAGATCATGGGCCGCCTGCGCGTCGAGGCCGTCCACCCCAGCGCCAGCGTGAAGGATTCGGGCGCGCGCGCCAGCAAGACCGAAGCGCTGGTGTGGAAAGGCTGGGCGGCGATGAACAGCTCGCCGCTGGCCTACAAGATCGCCACCACGGCGATGAGCGCGGTCGGCAACGCCGCGCCCGGCAGCCTGCCCTTGCTGAAGGAATGGACCAGCGTGCGCAGCAAGCCGCGCTTCGCCCCCCGCACCCTGCATGATCTGGCCCGCAAAAAGGGGATCCCCAATGTCTGACGCCCGCGCCGCTATTCTGGGAACGCTCCGCCGCACCCGCGACGCTCACCCGGTGACGCCGCCGCCGTCGGACTTCACCCCGCTGGCCGAGAAGCAATGGCCGCCGGAGGAACGTTTGCCGCGCATCCGCCGGATGATGGAGGCGGTCCACACCGAATTCCTCGACGCGACCGAGGCCGATTGGCCCGCCGTTGTGACGGATTTCCTGACCCGCGCGGGCGCCGCCAACCTGCTCTACGCCCCCGGAACCGCCGACGGCGCAAAGCTGGCGAACGCCCATTCCCCCTCTCCCCCCCGGGGAGAGGGACGGGGTGAGGGGGATGCGCCGCAGCCACGGACCAGTCAGGAAGAAGTTTCTGCCACCCCGAACACGGACGCGGTGGCGCCCCCTCACCCCAACCCTCTCCCCGGGGGGGAGAGGGGGAATATTGCGGGCGACCTGCGACTCATCCCCTACGACCGGCCCATCGAAGACTTCAAACAACAGATGTTCGAGGGCATCGACGCCGGTCTGACCGGCACGCTTGGCGCCATCGCCGACACCGGCAGCCTGATCCTGTGGCCCAGCGCCGACGAACCCCGCCTGCTGTCGCTGGTTCCGCACATTCATGTGGCGCTTTTGCGGGCGGATGCTCTTTACGACAGCTTTTGGCAGGCGATGCGCGATCAGCGTTGGGCCGACGCCATGCCGACCAACGCCCTGTTGATCTCCGGTCCCAGCAAGACGGCGGACATCGAACAGACGCTGGCCTATGGCGTGCATGGGCCGAAACGGCTGGTCGTCGTGATTGTTCGCTGACCCCCCTACGAAGGGTCAAGTTTCCAAGGCCGGCCCGTTGGCGCCATGACAGCGCCGACGACCGCGCCGATTCGCCTTCCGCGTAGCCCGCTTCTCGCCCCATCCCCGCCTCTCGCCCCATCTTTGAGGAACCCGCGCCATGACGACGCCCGTCTTCCGCAAACTTCTGGTCGCCAATCGCGGCGAGATCGCCATCCGCGTGCTGCGCGCCGCGACCGAGTTGGGGATTCCCACCGTCGCCGTCTATTCGACGGAGGATCGTTTCGCCCTGCACCGCTTCAAGGCGGATGAGAGCTACCGCATCGGCGAGGGCAAGGGGCCGATCGAGGCCTATCTCGACATCGACGCCATCATCGACGTGGCCAAGCAGACCGGGGCCGACGCCATCCATCCCGGTTACGGCTTTCTGTCGGAAAACCCGGCCTTCGCCGACGCCTGCGCCGCCAACGGGATCACCTTCGTCGGGCCGTCGTCCGACACCATGCGGCTGTTGGGCAACAAGGTCGCGGCGCGCAACTTGGCGGTGTCGGCGGGGGTGCCGGTCATGCCCGCCACCGGCGCGCTGCCCGACGATCCCGATGAAACCGCGCGTCTGGCCGAAGAGGTCGGCTACCCGTTGATGCTCAAGGCCAGTTGGGGCGGCGGCGGGCGCGGCATGCGCGTCATCGAAACCGCCAAGGAGCTGCCCGATCTGGTCGCCGCCGCAAAGCGCGAGGCGCTGGCCGCCTTCGGCAACGGCGAAGTCTATCTGGAAAAGCTGGTCCGCCGCGCCCGCCATGTCGAGGTGCAGATCCTGGGCGACGCCCACGGCGCCCTCGTCCATCTGTTCGAGCGCGATTGCACGGTGCAACGCCGCAACCAGAAGGTTGTGGAGCGCGCCCCCGCCGTCTATCTGACCAGCGATGAACGGTTGGGCCTGTGCGACGCCGCGCTGAAGTTGGCGCGCGCCGCCGGATACCGCAACGCCGGAACCGTCGAGTTCCTGATGGACGCCGACACCGGCGCTTTCTATTTCATCGAGGTCAACCCGCGCGTCCAGGTCGAACACACGATCACCGAGGTCGTCACCGGCATCGACATCGTCAAGGCGCAAATCCGCATCGCCGCCGGGGCCGCCATCGGCGATGAGGCCAGCGGCGTGCCGAACCAGCCCAACATCCGGTTGACCGGCCACGCCATCCAATGCCGCATCACGACGGAGGATCCCGACAACAGCTTCATCCCCGATTACGGGCGGATCACCGCCTATCGCGGGGCGAACGGCTTCGGCATCCGGCTGGACGGCGGCACCGCTTTTTCCGGCGCGCTCATCACCCGCCATTACGACAGTTTGCTGGAAAAGGTCGTCTCCTGGGCGCCGACCGCCGAGGAGGCCATCGCCCGCATGGACCGCGCCCTGCGCGAGTTCCGCATTCGCGGCGTCGCCACCAACCTCGCCTTTCTTGAGGCGTTGATCGACCACCCGCAATTCCGCAACGGCAGCTACACCACCCGCTTCATCGACACCACGCCGGAGCTGTTCCAGCGCGAGCCGCGCCGCGACCGCGCCACCCGCCTGCTGACCTTCCTGGCCGACGTGATGGTCAACGGCAACCCGGAACTGAAGGTGGGCAACCACCCGCGCCCGGCGGAACCGAAGATCCCGACCGTCCATCACGACGCCCCGCCGCCCGGCCTGAAGCAGATGTTGCAGGCGGAGGGGGCCGAGGCCGTCGCCCGTTGGATGCGGGACCAGACCAAGACGCTCATCACCGACACCAGCTTTCGCGACGCGCATCAATCGTTGCTGGCCACCCGCGTCCGCTCGCACGATCTGCTGGCCGTCGCCCCGGCCTACGCCCGGCTGCTGCCCGATCTGTTCTCCGTCGAATGCTGGGGCGGGGCGACCTTCGACGTCGCCATGCGCTTCCTGAAGGAAGACCCGTGGGAACGGCTGGACGGGTTGCGGTCCGCCATGCCGAATCTACTGCTGCAAATGCTGCTGCGCGCGTCCAACGCCGTCGGCTACGCCAATTACCCTGACAATGTGGTGCGCCAGTTCGTTCAACAGGCGGCGGGCAACGGCGTGGACGTGTTCCGCGTCTTCGACAGCCTGAATTGGGTGGACAACATGCGCGTCGCCATCGACGCGGTGCGCGAAACCGGGGCGATCTGCGAGGCGGCGATCTGCTACACCGGCGATCTGCTCGACCCGTCGCGCCCGAAATATGATCTGGCCTATTACGTCGCGCTGGCCAAGGAGTTGGAGGCGGCGGGCGCGCATGTTCTGGGCATCAAGGACATGGCCGGGCTGTGCAAGCCCGCCGCCGCGTCGCTGCTGATCCGCACGCTGAAGCAGGAAGTCGGCCTGCCGATCCATTTCCACACCCACGACACCTCCGGCGCCAGCGCCGCCAGCGTGTTGGCCGCCGTGGATGCCGGGGTGGACGCGGTGGACGCGGCGATGGACAGCCTGTCCGGCCTGACCTCTCAGCCGCCGCTGGGATCCATCGCGGCGGCCTTGCGCCACACCCCGCGCGACAGCGGCCTCGACCCCGAAGCCATCCGCCGCATCGCCCATTATTGGGAAGAGGTCCGCGCCGCCTACGCGCCCTTTGAAAGCACGATCCGGTCGGGATCGTCGGAGGTCTACCGCCACGAAATGCCGGGCGGGCAATACACCAACCTGCGCGAACAGGCCCGCTCGCTGGGGATTGAAGAGCATCATTGGGACGACGTGGTTCAGGCCTACGCCACCGTCAACCGCATGTTCGGCGACATCGTGAAGGTGACGCCGACCTCGAAGGTCGTCGGCGACATGGCGCTGATGATGGTGACGGGCGGCCTGACCGAGGCCGACGTGCTGAACCCGGCCAAGGAGATCGCCTTCCCGGACTCGGTGGTGTCGCTGTTCCGGGGCGAGTTGGGCCAGCCGCCGGGCGGTTTCCCCGAAGCCTTGCAGCGCAAGGTTCTGAAGGGCGGCGCGCCGCTGACCGCGCGGCCCGGCGCCACCATGCCGCCCGCCGATCTGGAGGCTGAACGCGCCGCCGCCGCCGCCAAGACCAGCCAGCCCATCGACGACCGGCAACTCGCCTCGTACCTGATGTACCCGAAGGTCTTCACCGACTACGCCCAGCACCGCAAGACCTACGGCGAGGTCAGCGTCCTGTCGACCCCGGTCTTCTTCCACGGTCTGTTGCAGGGCGAGGAAACCGGCGTCGAGTTGGAACCCGGCAAGGCGCTGTTGATCCGCTATCTGGCGACCGGCGAGGCCGACGAGGAGGGCCGCCGCGCGGTGTTCTTCGAGCTGAACGGCCAGCCGCGCACCATCAAGGTGGCCGACCGCAAGGTCGCCCCCGCCCGCGCCGCGCACCCGAAGGCCGAGGACGGCAACGCCGCCCATGTCGGCGCGCCGATGCCCGGCCTCGTCACCGGCATTCTGGTCCAGCTTGGTCAGACGGTGGAGGCGGGCGACGCCCTGGTGTCGCTGGAGGCGATGAAGATGGAAACCACCGTGCGGGCCGAACGCGCCGGGGTGGTCGAGCGCATCGTCGCCATCCAGGGCCGCAGCGTCGAAACCAAAGACCTGCTGTTGGTCCTGGCGTGAAGGAGGGGGCGGCCATGACGACGCGCGCCGCGACCGGGGAGCCGCCGCAGCGGCTCTATGAGGCGATCTTGCATCTGCGCAAGCTGGGCCACGACGTCCGCCGCGCCGACCATGGCCGCCGTCGCCATGTGTTGGACGGGGCGGAGGTCAGCGACGCCGCCCTGCTGGAAATCGCCATGACGCGATTCCGCCGGGCGGCGCGGGGGACAAAAGAAAACCCCCTCGCCCCCCCGGGGAGAGGGCCGGGGTGAGGGGGTTGCGTTTCCCGAGCGGTCTTCGGCTGCGCCGAACCCCCTCATCCTAACCTTCTCCCCAGGGGGGAGAAGGAATCACGCCGCGCGCATCGCCACCGGGCGTTGGGTGTGGGTGGCGGGCAGCGCTTCGCCGGTGTAGCGGTGGACCGTCAAGCCATCCAGGTCGATGTCGGTCGGCAGGCCGCTGATCGTGTCGGCGAGCAGGCGCCCCGAACCGGCGGCCATCGTCCAGCCCAGCGTGCCGTGGCCGGTGTTCAGGAACAGGTTCTTGACCGGGGTCGGGCCGACGATGGGGGTGCCGTCCGGCGTGTTGGGGCGCAGGCCGGTCCAGAACTCCGCCTTCGACAGATCGCCGCCGCGCGGGAACAGGTCGCTGACGACATGGTCGAGCGGGCCGCGACGGCTCTGGCGCAGCGTCAGATCAAAGCCGGTCAGCTCCGCCGTGCCGCCGACGCGGATGCGGTCGCCCAGACGGGTGACGGCGATCTTGTGGGTTTCGTCCATCACGGTCGATTCCGGGGCGCCCGACGGGTCGGTGATCGGCAGGGTCAGCGAATAGCCTTTGACCGGATAGACCGGCAGTTTCAGGCCGAAGCCCTTGACCAGCTTGGGCGAATAGCTGCCCATGGCGACGACGTAGGCGTCGGCGGTCAGCGTGCCTTGATCGGTGACGACGCCCGTCACCTTGGTCCCGTCGCCCTCCAGCCCGCGAATGGTCACGCCGTAGCGGAACGTGACTCCGCGCTTGGCGGCGAAATCGGCCAGACGGTTGGTGAACATGAAGCAATCGCCGGTCTCGTCGCCCGGCAGCAGCAGCCCGCCGACCAGCTTGTCCTTGACCATGCCCAGCGCCGGTTCGACCGACGACAGGCCGTTGCGGTCGTGCAGGCTGAAGGGAACGCCGAAACGCTCCAGAACCGCCATGTCGTAACCGGCGGAATCCATCTGCTTTTGCGTGCGGAAAACCTGGAGCGTGCCCTTGGTCCGCTCGTCATAGGTGATGCCGGTTTCGGCGCGCAGGGCCTTCAGGCAATCGCGGCTGTATTCGGCGATGCGGACCATGCGGGTCTTGTTGAGCTGATAGCTGGTCTCGTTGGCGTTCATCAGCAGCTTGAGGCACCAGGACCACAGGGCCGGGTCCAGCTTCGGACGGATGACCAGCGGCGAATGCTTCATCGTCAACCACTTGACGGCCTTCAGCATCAGGCCCGGCGCCGCCCACGGGGCGGAATAGCCCGGCGACACCTCGCCCGCGTTGGCGTAGCTGGTTTCCAGCGCCGGGCCGTCCTGGCGGTCGATCACCGTCACCTCGTGACCGGCGCGGGCCAGATAATAGGCCGTGCTGACACCGATGACGCCGCTGCCAAGAACGATCACGCGCATAAGACTGGCCTCCGAAGCTGGAAAATTCATCTTGGACACAAGAGTTAGCAAACGGGATGCCAAGTGCGGCAAATGGCGGGATGGTTGGAGTCTGTCCGGTTTCGTGGCGGGCGCGCTGTATCGAAATGTTTACGGAGCGAGGGTCGGTTGAGGGGTGTTTTGTTGAAAATCAGGTGGTTGGAGATGCTGTAAAGATTTTGATACAGTGTATGGGGTTTGTTACAGTGGTCGCGTGTCTTGCCCCCTCCCTAACCCTCCCCCGCCTTTGGCGGGAGAGGGGACTGCCGCCGCTGGTCCGCAAGGCCCCCTCTCCCGCGAAGCGGGGGAGGGTTGGGGAGGGGGAAGCCGCTCTACGCCCCTCAACGCCGGAGCCGTCCATGCGCATCGAAGTCCTCTTCGCCGACCGCGTCGGCATCGCGCACGAGATCCTGGCGGTGCTGGCGGCGCGGCGCTTGAACGTCGTCGGGGTGGAGGTTGATCCGCCGCACATCCACATCGACGCGCCCGGCCTCGACCCCGCCACCCTGCCCGCGCTCGACGCCGCCTTGCGCGCGGTCGCCGGGGTGCGGCGGGTGGCCGCCATCGACATGATGCCGGGAACCCGGCGGCGTTTGCATCTGGACGCGCTGCTCGCCGCCCTGCCCGATCCGGTGCTGGCGGTGGATCGCGGCGGGCGGGTGGTGGTGGCCAACGCCGCCGCCGCACGCGTGGCCAGCGTTTCGGAAAGCGCGCTGTCGGGCGTCGATCTGGGGGCGCTGTTTGGCGATCCCGGCCTGACCGCCGATTTGATCGCCGGGGGCTTCCGCATCGCCAACCGCGAGGCGACGCTGAACGGCCAACCCTTTTTGATCGACATCACGCCGATCATCGACGTCAAGGCGGCAGGCGGGCCGGAGGGGGCGGTCATCACCCTGTTCGCCCCGGCCCGGCTGGGCGAACGGCTGGACGCCTTGCAGAATTTCGACGAGGGCGGCTTTGACAAAATCCTCGGCGATTCCCCGCCGATGCGCGGGTTGAAGGCGCGCGCCGCCCGCGTCGCGGCGGTGGAGGCGCCCTTGCTGATTTTGGGCGAAACCGGCACCGGCAAGGAGTTGATCGCCCACGCCTGCCACCGCGCCAGCCCGCGCGCCGACAAACCCTTTCTGGCGCTGAACTGCGCCGCCGTGCCGGAAAATCTGGCGGAAAGCGAGCTGTTCGGCTACGCCCCCGGCTCCTTCACCGGGGCGCAGCGCGGCGGCAAGCCGGGATTGCTGGAACTAGCCCATGGCGGCACCGTGTTTCTGGACGAAATCGGCGAGATGTCGGCCTATCTCCAGGCCAAGCTGCTGCGCTTCCTCAACGACGGCAGTTTCCGCCGGGTTGGCGGCGAGCGGGAGCAGAAGGTGGACGTCCGCGTCATCAGCGCCACCCACCGGGCGCTGGAAACGATGGTCGCCGACCACAGCTTTCGCGAGGATCTGTTTTACCGGCTGAACGTGCTGACCTTGCACGCGCCGCCCTTGCGCGAGCGGGGCGACGACATCCTGTCGCTCGCCCGCCACTTCATCGGGCGCGCCTGCGCCCAGGCCCGCCGCCCGCCTTGCCGTCTGACCAATGCGGCGGGGGCGGCGCTGCTGGCCAACCGTTGGCCGGGCAACGTCCGGCAATTGGAAAACGTCATCTTCCGCGCGGTGACGATGAGCGACGGGGCCTTTCTCGACGCCGCCGATCTGGAACTGGCGGGCGCCCATATGGCCGCCGCCGTGGACGTCGCGGAAGACGCCGAGGCTTGGGAAACGGCGGTGGAAAGCTTCGAGCGCGGCTTGCTGCGTCGGCTCTACCCGCGCTTTCCCTCAAGCCGCAAGCTGGCGGCCCGCCTGCAAACCTCCCACACCATGATCGCCAACAAGCTGCGCAAATACGGGATCCCGGAACGGTAGGGGACAGGCCGCGCTTGCCCCCTCCCTAACCCTCCCCCGCTTTGCGGGAGAGGGAACTCCGCTGAACTCCGACAAGGATCGAGCCTCCCTCTCCCGCAACGCGGGGGAGGGCCGGGGAGGGGGCAACGCAATGCGCGCGCGCCTCAATCCGCCGTCACCGAGCGGATTTCGTCGGCGCTGAAGCGCTGCTGCTCCTCCATCACCATCTGCGACAGGTCGCGCTTCAGGCGGTTGAACTCCGCCGAGGCGCCGTCGCGCGGGCGGGGCATGTCCACGCGAACGTCCTGCTTGATGGTGCCGGGCCGGTAGGTCATCACGATGATGCGGTCGGCCAGATAGATGCTTTCCTCGATGGAATGGGTGACGAACAGGATGGTCTTGCCGACCTCCTCCCAAATCCGCAGCAGTTCGTCCTGCAAGGTCCGGCGGGTCAGGGCGTCGAGCGCGCCGAACGGCTCGTCCATCAGCAGTATCGGGCTGTCGAGCGCCAGAACGCGGGCGATGGCGACGCGCTGGCGCATGCCGCCCGACAGATCCTTCGGGTAACGGTTGCGGAAATCCTGAAGATGCAGCTTCTCCAACAGCGCCTCGACCCGCGCGGCGATGTCGGCCTTGCCCATCTTCTTGATCTGCAAACCGAAGGCGACGTTTTCGGCGACGGTCATCCAGGGGAACAGGGCGTATTCCTGAAAGACCATGCCGCGATCCGGCCCCGGCGCCGTCACCGCCTTGCCGTCCGCCGTCACTGTGCCGCGCGTCGGCGGCTGGAACCCTGCGACCGCGTTCAACAAGGTGGATTTGCCGCAGCCCGACGGGCCGAGGAGGCAGACGAACTCCCCCTTGCGGATGTCCAGATCGATGCCCTGAAGGGCGACGATCTTTTGCGCGCCGACGGTGAAGATCTTCTCCACGCCGCGCACCTGAATCTGCGACGGCGCGGACGTGCTGGCGGTGGCGGCGTCGGCGGTCATGGCGGCGTAATCCTGGGTCATTTTCAACAAAGTGGCCATTGCGACATCTCCCCGCTTCTTTAGCTGTCCAGGCCGCGATGCCAACGCAGCAGGTGGTTGTTCAGGCGGTTCATGGCGATGTCGATGGCCAACCCCAGCAGGCCGATGGTGAACATCCCGGCGATGATCTTGTCCGACCACATGAACTCGCGCGCTTCCAGGATGCGGAAGCCCAACCCGGCGTTGACCGCGATCATCTCCGACACGATGACGACGATGAAGGCGGTGCCGATGCCGATCCGCGCGCCCGCCAGAATGTAGGGCGTGGCGGCGGGCAGGATGACGCGCAGGAACATGGTGGCCCGCCCGGCCCCCAGATTGCGCGCCGCGCGCAGATAGATGCCGTCCACATGGCGCACCCCGGCGATGGTGTTCATCAGAACCGGAAAGAAGGCGCCGATGGCGATCAGGAAAATGGCGGGCGCGTTGCCCAAGCCGAACCACAGAATGGCGAGCGGGATGTAGGCGATGGGCGGGATCGGGCGCAGCACCTGCAACAGCGGGTCCATCAGCCCGTAAACCCGGTCGCTGGTCCCCATCGTCAGCCCCAGCGGCAGGGCCAGCCCGGCGCCGACGGCAAAGCCAAGCACGACGCGGTAGAGGCTGGACCACGCGTCGGTCAGCATCTCGCCCGACAGCGCCCAGAGGAACCAACTGGATTGCGCCGGGTCGAACGCCTCGGCGGGCAGCAGGTAAGCCCACCAGCGGACGACCACGGCGACCGGCGAGGGCAGCACCACCGGGTTTATCAAGCCGGACGAGGACAGCGCTTGCCAGAAGGCGATCACGAGCAGCGGTACGATGGCGCCGCGCAGAAAAGACGCGGCGGAGAGTTTGGATTGAGCGTTGGACATCGGGAATTCCTTCCGGCGCGGGACGGGATCAGTTGGTCTTGACCGACGCCTTCGCCTTGGCCAGCAAATCCAGCTTGACCCAATCGGCGGCCTTGGGTGGGTTCTCCATGCGCCCGACGCCGTATTTCTGCATCAGATCCGTGGTGGTCTGGACATGCTCGATCGACAGATCATAGGAGAAGGGCGAATTGCCGATGGCGTCCTTGTAATCCTCGCTGCTGATCTGGCCCTTGAAGATCTTCTCGCGGACGTAGGATTCCGCCAAAGCGGGCTGAGCGATGAAGGTCGCCGTCGCTTCGACGAAGCAACGGATCAACCGTTCGGCCACCTCCGGCTTCTTTTTGTAAAAATCTTCGGTGACGACCAGGGAGCGCACCGGCTCGCCCAGTTCGGTGTCGTAGGGCTTGATGACCTCGACGCCGAAGCCCTTGTTGATGGCTTGGCTGGATTGCGGTTCGGATTGCGACATGGCGTCGATGTTGCCGGACAGCAGCGCCTGATTCATGTCGGCGTAGGCCATGTAGGTGATCTGCACGTCCTTGCCGGGGCGATCCGACCAGGTCAAACCATGCTTGGCCAGTTCGGCCAGCAAAACCAGCTCCTGCGCGCCGCCGCGCGGGGTGGCGACCTTCTTGCCTTTCAGATCGGCGACGCTCTTGATGCCCGCGCCCGGCTTGGCGACGATGCGCGCGCCGCCCTTGGCGAAACCAGCCACCGCGTAGATCGGCACGCCCGACGCACGCCCGGCGATGGCCGCGTCCACCGCGCTGGCGGCGACGTCGATTTCCCCGGCGACGATGGCGGGCAGAATGTCGATGCCCTTGGGGAAGACCCGCTCCTCGATCTTCAGATCATATTTTCCGGCGATCTCCTTCATGTAGGAGACCGCGCCGTAATGGGCGAATTTCAGATTGCCGAGTCGGACCAGATCGGCGGCGCTGGCGGTCGGCGAGACGAGCGCGGCGGCCATCGCGGCGGCGGCGAGCAGGCTGGTCTTGAGCATCATTCTCTCCCAAAGGCGTTCATCCGCAACACCCCGCTGCGGTTGGCTGCCTTAAGAGCAAGCGCCGTGCCGCGCGCTGTTGGCGCTCCAAACAATTGAAAACACTGTGGAGAATCCCTCGCCGACACAGCGCGGTCGGCGGAATTCCGCTGATAGGCGGATCGGCATAAGCGGATTTCCGCCGATGCCCGCGTCATGCTTCCCCTGCGCGGCCCCATGCGACGACGAGTCATCGCAGCGCAACGGAAAAGGGTGTAAAGATGCTGCACCTGCGAACCAACAAGGAATAAGGGACAATGACCGAGAGCAATGCGGCTGCCGTGGTTCAGACCGTTGGCGTCATTGGGGCTGGCACGATGGGCAATGGCATCGCCCAGGTCAGCGCCGTCGCCGGCCTGACCGTCGTGATGATCGACATTTCCGACGAGGCCGTGGCCCGTGGTCTGAAGACCATCGGCGGCAGCCTCGACCGTCTGGTGAAGAAAGAAAAGATGACGGTCGAAGCGCGCGACGCCGCGCTGGCCCGCATCACCGCCACCACCGACAAGGCCGCGCTGGCAGCTTGCGATCTGGTGATCGAGGCGGCGACCGAGAACGAAGCGCTGAAGCTGAAGATCCTGAAGGATCTGATTCCGGTCCTGAAGCCCGAGGCGATGATCGCGACGAACACCTCGTCGATCTCCATCACCAAGCTGGCGGCGGCGACCGACCGCCCCGACCGCTTCATCGGCATGCATTTCTTCAACCCGGTGCCGCTGATGGCCCTGTTGGAGCTGATTCGCGGCCTCCAGACCTCCGACGCCACCCACGCGGCGGCGATGGAGTTCGCCAAGCGGGTCGGCAAGGCGCCAATCACCGCCAAGAACAGCCCCGGCTTCGCCGTCAACCGCATCCTCTGCCCGATGATTAATGAGGCGATCTTCGCCCTTCAGGAAGGGTTGGCGACCGCCGAGGACATCGACGCGGGCATGAAGCTTGGCTGCAACCACCCGATCGGTCCGTTGGCGCTGGCCGACATGATCGGTCTGGACACCATGCTGTTCATCATGGACGTGTTCTATCAGGGCTTCAACGATCCGAAATACCGCGCCGCGCCGCTGTTGAAGGAAATGGTCGACGCCGGGCAGTTGGGCCGCAAGTCGGGCAAGGGCTTCTTCGACTACACCGCCAAGTAACCGGCGATTTTGCGATTGCACGCCGCCGCCGCGTCCCACGACGCGGCGGCGGCGCTGTTTTGTGGTTTTGTTGTTCGTCGCAGAGGTCGCGCGACATTTTCCCACTTGCGTTGGCGCGGTGGCCTGCACAAGCTTGTCCCCGAACCGTTTCCTCCCATCCGTCGCCCGCGCCTATTGTCCGTGGGACGCCACAATCAGGAGAACAGCATGTCGATCCGGCAGTTGGCCCCCGCCCTTGCGGTTCTGACCCTTTTGGCCTCCCCGGTCAGCGCCGCCGAAGGGGGGGCGCCCTCCTCCTCCTCGTGGATGGGGACCATCGCCACGGTGGTGGTCGGCGGCGCCATCGGCGCGGTCGCCCTGCCCTACGTCCTGCCGGCGGCGGCCCCGGCGGTTGGCGGCGCCTTCACCTCGGCGGGCGCGGCGATCCAGGGGGCGGCCCCCGCCGTCGGCACGCTGGTGCTCGATTCCGCCGTCGCGGCTGGAACCTTCGTGTCGAGCGTGTCGTCGTCGGCCACCAGCTATGTCCTGGCCCAGCCGGTCGCCAACCAGGCGGCCATCGGCGGCGCCATCGGCGCCGTGTTCGCTCTGGGCATGCGCTGAATTTGAAACGGATGGGGTCGCGTCGGTCAAATCACTGACGCGCCCCTGTCACACGTCTGTCACGTCCTTCGGATACCCTGCCGCCGCGACGCGATCCCGCGTCGCCAAGGGAAGGGTAGGATCCGTGCCTGATTCGTCCGCTGTCATCGTCATCCGTTCCTCCACCGAGGCGGATGTTCCGGCGATGCTGGAGATTTACGGCTACCACATCCAAAACGGCCTCGGCCCCTTCGACATCGAACCGCTGCACCCCGACGAGTTGAAGCGCCGCCGCAAGGCGATGCTGAAACGCCGTCTGCCGCATCTGGTCGCCGAGATTGATGGAACGGTGGTCGGCTACGCCTACGCCGCGCCCTTCCGCAAGCGCCCGGCCTACCGCTACACGGTCGAACACTCGATCTACGTCCACAAGGATTTTCGCGGCATGGGCATCGGGCGGCGTCTGCTTCCCGCCCTGATCGAGGCCCTGGAAAAGACCAACAGCCGCCAGATGATCGCCGTGGTGGACAGCGCCAACGTCCCCTCCCGCCGTCTGCACGAGGCTTGCGGCTTTGTCGAGGCCGGGGTTCTGCGCTCGGTCGGCTTCAAATTCGGTCGCTGGACCGACAGCGTGTTTTTGCAACGCGCGCTTGGCGCCGCCGATTGGCAGTTGCCCGACGATCATTTGGGCGGCACCGTCCAAGCGGGCGAATAAACCCGCCTTTTCTGTTTTCCGTCGCATCTTCGCACCCGCCACCCAGTCCCCGGAGTCCCGGCATGGAATTCTTTCGTCGCTTCAATGTCCTGATCTGCGCGCCGAACTTTGAGGTGGATGAGCTGGAAGGCGTCCGGCTCCAGCAGATTCTGTCGGAGGTGGAGCGGCTGGGCTTCCAGGTCGTGCGAACCCGCCGGGTCGAGGACGCCGAACTGGCCATCCGCACCGACGCCGCCATCGGCTGCATGATCGTCGATTGGGGCAAGCGCGGGATGGACGGCAAGAACGCCTCGCTGATCGCGCTGGCCCGCGCGCGCGGGTTGGAAATGCCGATCATCCTGCTGGTCCGCCGCCAGCGGCTGGAAAACATCCCGGTGGACGTGCTCAACCAGGTGGACGGCTATGTCTTCCTGGCCGAAGAAACCCCGGAATTCATCGCCAAGAATCTGGTCAGCCGCCTGAAGCAATACGCCGAGACGCTGAAAACCCCCTTCTTCGGCGCGCTGGTCGATTACGCCGAAGAGGGCAACCAATTGTGGACCTGCCCCGGCCACAATGGCGGCATCTTCTACAACCGCAGCCCCATCGGGCGGATTTTCGTCGAGCATCTGGGCGAAGCGGTGTTCCGCGACGACATCGACAATTCGGTGTTGGAGATGGGCGACCTGTTGATCCACGAAGGCCCGGCGCTGAAGGCGCAGAAGGAGGCCGCCGTCATTTTCGGGGCGGAGCGCACCTATTTCGTGCTGAACGGCACCTCGGCCTCCAACAAGATCGTGCTGTCGGCGCTAGTCGCTGAAGATGATCTGGTGCTGTTCGACCGCAACAACCACAAGGCGGCCCATCATGGCGGCCTGTTTTTGGGCGGCGGCATTCCGATCTTCCTGGAAACCGACCGCAACGCCTATGGCCTGATCGGCCCCATCGACCATGAGGCGTTGGACGAGGAACGCATCCGCGAGAAGATCCGCAAGAACCCGCTGGTCAAAGACCCGGACGCCTGGAAGCGCGAACGCCCCTTCCGCGCGGCGGTGATCCAGCAATGCAGCTACGACGGCACCATCTACAGCGCCGAAGCCATTTTGGCGAAGATCGGCCATCTCTGCGACTACATCCTGTTTGACGAGGCGTGGGCCGGCTTCCTGAAATTCCACCCGCTGTTCAAGGGCCGCTTCGCCATGGGGCTGGACCAGTTGGGCGAGGGGCATCCCGGCATCATCGCCACCCAATCGACGCACAAGCAGTTGGCCAGCTTCTCGCAAGCCTCGCAAATCCATGTGAAGGACAGCCATCTCGGCAAGCAACGCCGCCGGGTGGAGCATCGCCGTTTCAACGAAACCTTCCTGCTGCACGCCTCGACCTCGCCCTTCTACCCGCTCTTCGCCTCGCTCGACGTTGGCGCGCAGATGATGAAGGGCCGCTCCGGCGAAGTGCTGTGGGACGACACCATCCGCTTGGGCATCGAGCTGCGCAAAAAGATCCGCGCGATCCATCACGAGTTCGAGGGGCGCGAGAGCGACCCGGCCCGCCGCTGGTTCTTCGACCCCTTCGTCCCGGATCGGACGGTGGTGAACGGCGTCGATATGGCGTGGGAGGATGTGCCGACCGACGAGCTGGTCGCGAATGTCCGCCATTGGGAGTTCGCCCCCGGCGCGGATTGGCACGGCTTCAAGCATGTCGCGCCCGGTTACGCCATGACCGATCCGAACAAACTGACCCTGCTGACCCCCGGTTTCAACCGCAAGACCGGGGCCTATGAGGATCACGGCATCCCCGCCCCGGTTCTGGCGCAGTATCTGCGTGAAAACCGCATCGTCCCGGAAAAGAACGATCTGAACTCGATCCTGTTCCTGCTGACGCCGGGCGTGGAATCGAGCAAGGCGGGGACGCTGCTCAGCGGGTTGGTCGCCTTCAAGCGGCTGCACGACGACAACGCCCTGTTGGAAGACGTGATCCCCGAATTCGTCGCCAAGCGGGCCAAGCGCTACACCGGAACCCGGCTGCGCGACCTGTGCGGCGCCATGCACGCCTATTACCGCGAGGCCGGAACCAGCCAGTTGCAACGCAACATGTTCCGCCCGAACCACCTGCCCGACATGGTGATGCCGCCGCGCGAGGCGACGCGCCATCTGGTGCGCAACAACGTCGATTATGTGCCAATTGAAGAGGCGGTGGGGCGCGTCGCCACCACGCTGTTCGTCGTCTACCCGCCGGGCATCGCCACCGTGGTTCCCGGCGAACGGCTGGACGAGCGCGCCCGCCCGATGATCGAGTATTTGAAGATGTTCCAGGAAGGCGCCAACCGCTTCCCCGGCTTCGACAACGAGATCCAGGGCCTGTACCGCGAAACCGGCGAAGATGGCCGGATCCGCTTCTACACCTATGTCGTAAGGGAATAGGCGTCGTGCGCGAGTAAGCGCTGACACGCAAAAGGCCCGCCGCGCTTCCCATTCAAACGGGAAACGCGGCGGGCCTTCGTCGTTTCAGGCCCTTGCCTTGCGGCTCAATGCCGGACGGCCATTCGCCCAGTGTCGATCCGGGCGATGGCGGGCAGGCCACGCAGGAAGTCGGCCCCGGTGTTGGTCGCTTCGATCAGGACATGACCGCAACGGTCCTGGCCACGCACGCGCGCCTCGCGCGCCATGCCGGCGGTGCGCACCGCTTCCGACAATTCGGACACGGCTTTCCACACGCGGGCGCGGTGTTCGGCGGCGCTGGCGCAACCCGACGGGTCCGCGACAGCCAGAGTGACGGTAAAGGAATGCAATTCGATCGCCATGGCGGCACCACAAAAGACGGATGTGGAGGAGGGAGTGAGAACCCCGGATGTCTTCCGGCCCCTGGGATCGAGAAACTCAGTCGTATTTCGGAAGCTTCGTCAGAACAATCTGGCTGATAAGGCCGCCCAACAGGCCGATTACGCGCTGTTCGCCGCGCGTGCGCAGATCCCGATCCGGGCCGTCCGCGCGTCTGGTTGCTGGTTGGGAGAGAAACACACACTCAGCGCCCACCCGTCTGGGCGGCGTTGCTTCACAGGCCAGGGCGGTTCGCACCGTGCCGCAGGCCAGATTTTTCAGAACCATGGATGGCACCTTCCCACGCACGAGTTACGATTGTTGATTACGCGAACAAACTAGTCCTTTGGGCCGAGTTCGGCAACGGGGCCTAGGCCCATGGGCTGTGACAATTCCTCGGCCATGGCCAATTCGTCACACCTGTTCGCCACACCGGACCGCCGCCGCCCGACACGCCCCTCTCCTACGCCCCTGCGAGGCTTTGTGGAAGAGAACATGCGGGCGACGGCATTATTCCGCCCGTGATTTTTTTGTGAAGCCGACCCGGCGAAACTGACAGGGCTTCAGGTCTTGATCGTGCCGTCCGGCGCGGCGGAGGGGGCGACCGGCGCGGCGGGCGGGGTGGACGGCGCAGGGAGCGGCGCAGGGGTCGGCAAGGGCGGCAAACGCCAGCCTTCGACCGCCCGTTTCAGCGCGTCCAGCTTGGCCCCGGCGTTGTCGCGCGCCTCGTTGACCGTGCTGGTGATGGCGGCGCACAGCTCCGCCCGACGCTTGGGATCGTTGCGGCTGGCCTCGATGGCGCGGGCCACGTCGTCGGTGTTGCCCTCCGGCGTCGCGTTGGAGGCGGGCGGGACCGCTTTCGGATCAATGCCCAGCAGCGGCAGCAGATAGTCCCGCCCCTTTTCGCGCGCCAGGGCCAGGGCCTTGTCGCCGAACAGTTCGGCGGCGGCCATCCCGGAATCCCACGCCCCCAGCGCCGCCGAGACGGTCGGGCTGCATTGGGCGACAGGATCCTTCGCCGCGCCCTGCGCCTGCGCGGCCAACGGGGACAGGGCGAGCAGGCTGGCGACGGTCGCGGCGATGGCTGCGGTCCGGGTTACGCTGGGGCGGATTGTCATGGGGCGGGCGGCAAGGCGTTTCATGGTCGGCGTCCCTCGTTCGGGTGTTCTCGACATGTAGGCAAGCGCGCGCCCCCTGTCCATAAGCCGCCGCGCGACCGGCGGCGGAACGACGCAACCGGCGCAAAATATGACGATTTTATGACAGACGGCGCTGCGCACGCGCCCGAACCATGCTATGAGCAGCCCAACCCTTCACGCCCAAGACACGAGACCTTGTCCCATGCTGCTCCGCGCATTCCGTTCGCTGATGCCGAAGGAGGAACGCTTCATCGACCAGTTCGTCGGGCAGGCTCGCCACATCGTGGCCGCCGCCGTCGCGCTGGAAGCGGTGATGGACGCCACCCCCGAGGAACGCCCCCAGCGCATCGCGGCCCTGAAGCGCGTCGAAAAAGACGCCGACCACATCGCCAAGGAGGCCGTGCGGGATCTGCACCGGGCCTTCATCACGCCGTTCGACCGCTCCGACATTCTGGCGCTCATCAACGCGCTGGACGACGCCATCGACCTGATGGACGAGGTGCCGCGCCACGCCACCCTCTATGGCGTCGAACGCGTTGACGAGCCGATGCGCCAGTTCGTCGCCCTGATTCACCAGCAGGCCAATGTTCTGGTCGAATTGATGCCCTTGCTGGGCGCCATCGCCCGCAACGCCGACCGCATCGGCCCGCTGTGCGGTCGCCTGTCGGATCTGGAGGATCAGGCCGACGACATTCTGCGCGGCGCCCTGCAATCGCTCATCACTGAGCGTCCCGACATGATCGCCTTCCTGGGGCGGCGCGAGCTGTATGAAAAGCTTGAGGCCGTCACCGACCGTTGCGACGATGTCGGCGACCTCGTCGCGGGCATCATGCTCGATCACGTGTGAGGCGGCGGCGATGGACGCCCTTCATCTTGGCCTGCCCGCGCTGGTTTTCATCATCGTGGTGGCGTTGGCCTTCGACTTCATCAACGGGTTGCACGACGCGGCGAACTCCATCGCCACCGTCGTGTCCACCCGCGTTCTGTCCCCGAAGCTGGCGGTCGCCTGGGCCGCCTTCTTCAACTTCATCGCCTTCCTGTTTTTTGGCCTGCACGTCGCCACCACCATCGGCACCGGGCTGGTTGAACCCTCGGTCATCGACCCGGCGGTGATTTTGGGGGCGTTGTGCGGGGCCATCGGCTGGAACCTGTTCACCTGGTGGCTGGGTTTGCCCTCCTCCAGTTCGCACGCGCTGGTTGGCGGGCTGGCCGGGGCGGGCATCGCCAAGGCTGGTTTGGGGGCCATCGTCTCCAGCGGCTTCGCCAAGACCACCATCGCCATCGTGCTGTCCCCCACCATCGGGCTTCTTCTGGCGCTGCTGCTGATGCTGATCCTGTCCTGGGCGCTGCGCAAGGCCCCACCCTTCGCGGTGGACCGGCAGTTCCGCCATTGGCAGTTGGTGTCAGCCGCGCTCTACAGCCTGGGCCATGGCGGCAACGACGCGCAAAAGACCATGGGCATCATCGCCGTCCTGCTGTTCAGCCAAGGGATGCTGGGCGAGACCTTCCATGTTCCCTTCTGGGTCATCCTGTCCTGCCAGTTGGCGATGGGGCTGGGAACCTTGATGGGCGGCTGGCGGATCGTCCGCACCATGGGGTCGCGCATCACCGATCTGAAGCCGTATCAGGGCTTCTGCGCCGAAACCGCCGGGGCCGTCACCCTGTTCGGCGCGACATGGCTGGGCATTCCCGTGTCCACCACCCACACCATCACCGGGGCCATCGTCGGAGTCGGCTCCGCCCGTCGCACCTCGGCGGTGCGCTGGGGGTTGGCGGGCCGAATCGTCTGGGCTTGGGTGCTGACAATCCCTGCATCCGGGGCGGTTGCTTACGTGTCTTATCTTCTGGCGGCGGCGGCGTTGACGCCGTGAGCGAAAAAAGCGCGTGTGGCGAACGGGTTGGACCGTTCGCCACACCGTCGGCCTTGACCGGAACGAAAGGGGACGGCAGAATCACGGCGGTCGAGACAGGACAATGTTTATGCCGCAGATCGAGCACACCGACCAAGGCGAGCAGTATGTTCTTCCGGGCACCGAGCGCCGGACAGTCCCCGGTTTGCCTTACGCGGCGGAACCGGACGGCCAATTGACCTTGCCCTTTTACGCGCCGCCCGGCGAGGATGAGCGTCGGGTCCGCCCCAGCGGCGCCCCCCCGATGGTGGACCGCGTGTCCAACAAGGACGACGCCAAGCGAGCCAGCGGTCTGTTTGGGCGTCGTCTGGCCCATTTCCCGCACGCCTTCGACCCGGCCTGAGTCACACCGTTTCAGCGGGCGCGTTCGCGATCACCCGCGCCACCTCTTGCAGCAACAGGCTGCGGTCGTAAGGCTTGCCGATGGCGCCGTTCATCCCGGCTTCCTCGCACAGCGCAATTTCACTCGGCAGATTTCCAGCGGTCAGGGCCAGAATCGGCACTTGGCCGCGCGGCGGCGGCATGGCGCGAATCAGGCGCGTCGCTTCCAACCCATCCATCCCTGGCATCGACACGTCCATCAGGACCAAATCATAGTCGGCGTCCGTCATCGCCTGCACCGCCGCAGCGCCATCGGCGACCAAATCCAAATGATAGCCGCTGTCGCGGAAGATCGCGGACAGCAATTCCCGATTGATTTCCAGATCTTCGGCCACCAGAAGACGCGGCGCGCGACTCACCGTTGGCAAGGCCGTCGTCCCGGCAGGACGCCATCCGCACAAATGAATGATCTGGTTTTTCAACTCCCCAATGTCATAAGGCTTGGCGATGATGGCGGCGCCGGAAATCCGCGCCTCATCCGCCGCCACGGCGTGGGGGGGCGATCCAGAAGCCAACAGGATGGGCAAATCCGGGCGCAAACGTCGGGCATGCTGGGCCAGTTCCACCCCCGTCATGCCCGGCGGCATGACGATGTCGCTGAACAGAAGATCCAGCGCGTCGGGTCCCTGCAAAATCACCAGGGCCTCGTTGGCGTTGGCCGCTTCAATCACCCGATGCCCCCATTCGCGCAGCAAGGCCGACACCCCGCGACGAACGGTCGGATCATCCTCGATCAAGGCGATGGTCAAGCCGGGCTTTCGTCCCTCGTTGGGCGTGGAAGCGGATTGACCGGGCAGCAGAACGCGAAGGCCGGGCAACTGGACCAAGGCCGTGGTTCCCTTCCCCACCCCACTGGTCAATGACAGGCTGCCGCCATGCAGTTCAACCAACCGTTTGGTGAGCGGCAACCCCAAGCCGGTTCCTTCGATCCGTTGGTTGACGCTGGTTTCCACCCGCGCGAACGGCTCCATCACCCGGCCCAGATCCTCTGTGGCGATGCCCATCCCGGTGTCGGTGACGCGGATCGCCAAAGCCCCGTCCTCAAGGGCGGCGGACACCGTGACCGACCCGCCGGACGGCGTGTATTTCACCGCGTTGCTGACCAGATTGAGGATGATTTGACGCAGACGCCGCTCGTCGGCGCGCAGGAAACGCACCTCCGGAGCCACCTGAACGGCCAGCGCCACCCCGGCCCGCTCCGCACGCGGGGTCAACAGGCGGGTGGCGAAGCTGGCCGACGCCTCAAGATCGACAATGCTTTCCTCAAGCCGCAGGGCGCCAACCTCCGATTTCGCGTGATCGAGGATTTCGTTGATGAGTTCCAGAAGATGTTGACCGGAATCCCGGACATTGATGGCGAAACGGCGGTACTGCGGCGAACCGACCGGGCCTTCGGACTCCCGCGCGATCAAATCGGAAAAGCCGATGATGGCGTTCAACGGCGTGCGCAATTCGTGGCTGAGTCCCGCGAGGAACTGCCCCTTGCTGCGGTTGGCGGCCTCGGCGGTCTGTCGCGCGGTGTCGGCGGCTTCTTTGGCCTCGCGCAACGCCTTGGCCAGACGCGCGATTTCATCGCGCTCGGCGCTGGCGCGCGCGGCGGACGCGCGGGCTTCGGTCAATTGCAGGTGTGTCCGCCGCTCGCGGTCAAGATAGCGAAGCCCCCACGCCATGGTCAGCAGAACCGCCAGCATCCCGATCGCGGTTTCCAACAGCGTGTGCAGGCTGCGCTGCCGCCAATCCGCCAGCCCCCGGTTCCGATCAATCCCCGTCAAAACGATCAAGCCGTAATCGCGCACTGTGCGGTAGGCGGCGATCCGCGTCATGCTGTCCAAAGGCGACGCCGACAGGAACAGCCCCTCCGGAGCGTCCTTCAGCTTTTCTTGAAACAATGGCCCGGTGGCGATGCTCTTCCCCACCACGTCCTGCATGTTGGGACGTCGGGACACAACGTCGCCCGTGTTGCGGTAGACGCCGATCAACGGGTTGTAGTCAAAGCCCAGAAGATCGTAAAAGTCGGTGAGATGCGCCACGTTCATCACCGCCAGAACAACGCCGAGAGCCTTGCCCGCGTCGTCGCGCAACGGACGGGCTAGGGTGAAGACGAAATGGCCGCCTTCTCCCCGGTCCGCCGTCGCCGGACCAACGAACAGGGTGACGCCATTTTGCAGGGCCTGCGTGTAATCGCGAATTGGCGCCTGACGGCCAGGGTAGCTCGCCGATTCCAGAATGGTTTTGCCATCCGCCGAGACCACCCACAGCGACTCGCCGCCTTCAAGATGGGCCGCGTATTCGCGCAGGCGCTTCCAATTGTCGATGCTGCGCACAGCGTCGAGGCTGCCCGATTCGCCGACCATCGCCGCCACATGATCGAGCGACACCGACGCGGTGCGAATCACACGGTGGACATGCTCGTCCACCACCTTGGCCATATCACGGACCAGAGCGTACCGGCGTTGCAAGGTGTCTTCATAATCACGGTAAACGACGTGAGCCGCGTTCCCCGCCATCGCGGACAGAACGATCGCCACCATGACAACGCTTCGTCCAACGCGGCCCACCGCGCCCCCCAGCCACAGCCTACACGCTCGTGTTCAAAAAGAACTTCGGTATCAAAGTAACACGATCTGACCAATCACCGCTGTTTTTTCAGCGCGCCTTCATTCCCTGGAAGGAAAGCCGGATGATTGGGCGACATGCTGATTCAAGACAGCCAAGGCGCTCTCCAAGCGCTTCAGCAGCGACGGAAGTTCGGCATGGCGTCCGGCACGAATGGCGCTTTCCGCCGTTTGCACCAAAGCCGCGATGTCGACCGCCGACAAATTGCCCGCCGCCCCTTTGAGAGCGTGCAAGGCGTTGGCTGCCCTCTCGCTCTCGCCATCACGAAGCAGTGTGCGGACGTTCGCCGCCGTTTGGGAAAATTCTTCAACGAAGCGTGGCAGCAATTGCGCCAGCAGAACGCCATCGTCGCCAAGACGCCGAGCCGCTTGAACCATGTCGATGCCGGGAATCGCCGTCGACCCCTCGTCTCTCCCAGCCACGCGGGACGCCGACGCCGCTGACACATGGCGGCGGATGCATCGCGCCGCCTCATCGACATCAAAGGGCTTGGTGATGAAATCATTCATGCCGACCTGTTCAGCGTGCTTACGCTCCTCGGCCAAGGCGCCCGCCGTCAGGGCGATGATCGGCAACGCCGTCAGGCCCAAATCCTGGCGGATTCGCTTGGTGGCCTCATAACCATCCATCACCGGCATGTGCACATCCATCAGCACGGCGTCGAACGCCTCAGGCTCGGCGCGCAAACGATCCACAGCTTGCACTCCATCGCTGACAATCGTGACAACCGCGCCCTCCAGTTCCAGCACGCGCTGGGCGACCGCCTGATTGATGCCGTTGTCCTCGACCACCAACAGGCGCACAGCGGCCAAGCGGTCCCTTTGAATCGTCACGACGGGATCGGCCTTGCGGGGAAGCGCCGACGCTTCCAAGCGAACGCCCGCTTCCCTGACCGCGTTGCGCAACGCCGACATGGTCACGGGTTTGACCAGAACCGCATCGACAAACTCCGCCTCGGGCGCATGAAGCAGAATGTCGCGGCTGTAACCTGTGACCATGACGACAACAATCGGTCGCGCGCCCTTCCCGGAAAACTCCCGGATTTGACGGCTGACCGCAAGCGCGTCCAGGTCCGGCATTTTCCAATCCAGAATCAGCGCGTCAAACGGCTTGCCGCGCCGCAGGCGATCCTGCGCCCGCTCCACCGCCTCCTGCCCGGTTTCGGCGATGTCGGGGTTCCATCCCAACGATTGGGCGGTGCGGGCGATGACGTGGCGCGCCGTTTCGTGATCGTCGGCGATCAACACCTCCAGCGGTCGCCGATCACCCGACGACGCCTTTGTCTCCAGGGAAAGCGCCAGAGGCGCGGTGAACCAAAAGCAACTGCCATGACCGGGCTGACTGTCCACCCCGATCTCTCCCCCCATCAGCCCGACCAATTGTTTGCAAATCGCCAACCCCAATCCCGACCCGCCAAAACGCCGGGTGGTCGATGAATCGGCTTGGCTGAACGCGGCGAACAGCATCGGAACGGCCTCGGCGGCGATGCCGATGCCGCTGTCCTGAACGGAAAACCGCAACAACGCCTCGTTTCCCTCGCCGTCAACCCGCTCAACCCGCAAGATGACCGTCCCCGATCCGGTGAATTTTATGGCGTTGCTGGTCAGGTTGATGAGCACCTGTTGCAGCCGCAAGCCGTCGCCGATCAGGTCAATCGGCGTGCCGGGCGCCATGTCGATCAGCAACTCCAGATCCTTGTTGCTGGCGTTGATCGACATGATGGTGGACACGGCGTCCAGCACCACCGACAGATCGAACGCCGCAATGTCCAGTTCCAGCCGCCCGGCCTCAACCCGTGAAAAATCCAGGATGTCATTGATGATGGCCAGCAATCCGCGCCCGGATTGCATGAGTTTTTCAACAAAATCCCGCTGTTCGGCGGTCAAATTGGTCCGCCCCAACAAATGCGACAAGCCAAGGATCGCGTTCATCGGCGTGCGGATTTCATGACTCATGTTGGCCAGGAATTCGCTTTTGGCGCGGCTGGCCTTTTCCGCCGCCGCCTGAGCGGTTTGCAGAGCCTCTTCTTTCTCGCGGATGCTGGTGATGTCCCAATTGACGCCGATGACGCTCCGGGCCTTCCCTTCCGCATCATACTCCACAGTTCCAGAGGCCTTGACGTGGCGGACGCCGCCGTCCGGTGTGATGACGCGGAACTCACTGTCGAAATCCGTCCCGTCACGCAGGGCCGCCGCCAACTCTCTTTCTATCCGTTGGGCATCATCCGGGACGCACCAGCAACGCCACGCCGCATAATCCAAGTCGGTCGAAGACGCGTCGCGTCCATAAATCTGGAACATGCGCTCGTCCCACCGCAGCTTGTGGCTGCCGAGATCCAAATCCCACACGCCGATTCCGCCGGCTTTGGTCGCCAGCGCCAGCCGATTTGACGCCGCCCGCAGGGCGTTTTCCACGCTTTTCAACGGGGTGATGTCGCTCACCAGGACAAAGAATCCAATCACAGCGCCGTTGGAGTCAATGTCGGGAATATAGTGCGCCCAGGTGAAGCCTGTTTCACCATTGGCTTTGGTCAAGGTCCGCTCAAAATGCTGCTGCTCGCCCTGCAACACCCGGTCGATGTAGGGGCTGTTCATCGCGAACAGGCGGTCGCCCAGCAAATCCAGCATGGTCCGGCCAATGATCTGCTCAGGCGGTTTGCCGAACCAATCGAGATAGGGCTTGTTGGCGAATCGGCAGCGCAGATCAAGGTCCCAATAACCGACCATGCCCGGCAGATTGTCGGTGATCGCCTGAACAAAGCGTTGGCTGGCGATCACCCGCTCTTCCGCTTGCAAGCGTTCGGTGAGGTCGACGCCGAAGGACATCGACACGATGTTCTGTCCGATCACCCGGCTGTTTTGCCAGGAAATGACCCGCTTCGCTCCATTCTTGGCCCGGATCTCTCCATCGAACTGGCTGGGCAGCGCTCCGCCATCGGCAAAAATTTTGGCGATGTCCGCCATGCCGTCGCCGACCGCGACGGCGTCGAACCAATTGCGGCCAAGAATCTCACGCGGGGCAAAACCCGTGATCGCCTCCGCCGTTTCGTTGAACATCCGCACGACGCCGTCGCGGTCCAAACCGACCACCAACACATTGGCCGTCTGGACCAGTTGCCGCGCAAAGTTGCGCTGGGCGACCAACTCATCCTCGTGCCGAGAAAAACGGCGCAGCATCATCACGGCGACCAACGCCAGCAGCCCCAGGACACCGACCTTGAGCAAAGCCTTGTCGCGCCACTCCGCGACAACCTCCTCCTGTGGCACCCCAAGCGTAACGAGCAGCTCTGGATAAGCCGTTCTCCGGGTCACAATCAAGCTCCGCCTGTCCTCCAACACCGCTGGAACCAGCGCGCGAATCACCCGCTGCCCTGATGCCTTGAAGGACGCGAACGCCGCTCCATTGGCGACCGATTGGCCCAACAGCTTGTCCTGATCGGGAGAGCGGGCGGCGATCGTTCCGTCGTTGTTCACCAGAGCGGCGAAACCACCGTGCAGGGGCGTGATCGTGTCCAGGATCGACGCGAAGAACGCCGGTGACAACGACGCCAGCATCACCCCATCCCATGCGCCGTCCATCGACAGTCTCGTTCGAGACGCAAAGAGAACAATCGATCCGGTCCTCGCCAGCGAAGGGCCATGGATGAACAGCCGGTTCTGGTCAGACGACTCCTTTGGCGCGGTGAAGAAGGGGCGTTGGCTGCCATCAAAGCCCTGAAACATGGGCAGAGTGGTCAGCACCGCCTTGCCGTCGGCGTTGAAGACGTTGATGCTTCGAACGCCTTCCAACGACGCCGCGCGCGCCTTCATATAGGCCAAAAGATCCCCGTGTTCGGAGGGAGAACTGGCGCCCTGCGCCACATGCGCGACGTCCTGCAACATCACGTCAATGGCCCGAATCCGGCCTGAAATGCTTTCGTCCGCGATGCGCGCAAGGTTTTCGAGCCGCTCGAAAGCGGCGTCCATCGTCTTCTGATAATCAAGAGCGATCTCAACGCCACCCAACGCCAGGAGCAAACCGATCATCAGCGCGCCGGAGATCCCCAAGAGACGCCGTGATCGGGGACGGGTCGATGCTGTCATTGACATTGGCGGCGACCGGACAGTTGATTCCCTAACGCTTATAGCACTATAGGCATTCCACTTCGAAGCGCGCCATCCCCAGACGCGCACATTCTTCTCGACGTTCTCCTGCGCTTTGGGCCGCAAAACTTGGCGCCTCATCATGCAAACCGAAGCCGTTCTGGTCGCCGCGCTGTTCTTAAAGGAGTCGATCCGGTGGACGCGCGCCCTGTCGGGCCTTGTCATCGCGCTGGGAGCGGCGGTGGTGAGGCTTTAAGCCAGTTTTGCCTCTTTCAAGGCTTTCACCGCCTCCATCTCCGCCGCCAGCAGATCCAGGAACAGGGCGACCATCGGTTCGACCTTGGATTCCGACACCGTCGCCGCCTGGAACAGAGCCTTCGTGCCGAACAGGTCGGGACGGATCGGTCGCAGCCGTCCACTCGCCGCGTCCGACGCGGCGTAATGGTCGGGCAAATAGCCCAGATAAGCCCCGGACAGGATCAAGCGCGCCGTCGATTCCATGTCGCTGACCACCGCGCGCGGGGCGGCGATGGCGAACAGCTTCATGTCGCGCATCCCCCAATAGCTGCGGGCGACGATGCGGTGCTGGCGGACCAGTTCGATGCTGACGTCCGGGTCGTCGATGACGAACAGCGGGTGATCGCGCCCGCAATAGAGATTCTGCTGTTCGGTGTAGAGATCGGTGTAGGTCAGCCCCAGCGCGACGCGGGGAAAGCTGCCAATCGCCAGATGAAGTTGACGGGCCACGACGTCGCGCAACAATTCGCTCGGCGGGCGGGTGGTGATGGAGACGACGACGTCGGGGGCGGCGGCGGCGAAGCGGGCGAAAACCTTTTCCAACGGCAGATGCGGATCGCTGATCGTGTTGTCGACGATGCCCAGCGTCAGGGTTCCCGACATGCGGTTCTGCAAGGCGCGGGCGCGCTGCTCGAATCGATCGAGCGCCAGGAACAGGTGACGGGCCTCCTCATAGATCGCGTTGCCCTCGGTGGTCAGGGCGAAGCCGCCGCGCCCGCGTCGGCACAGGGTCAGCCCCAACCGGCCTTCCAACGCCGCCATGTGGCTGGAGATCGTCGGCAAGGACAGATTCAGTTCGCCCTGCGCGGCGGCGAAGCCCCCGGACTCGGCGATGGTCAGGAAAATGCGCAGCAGGCGCAGGTCAGTGGTGTCCACATGCATGGCGCCACTGTGCGCAACCCGACGGCGATCCGCAAGGACGCCGCCGCCATCAGAGCAAACCTCGTCAGACCAAGCGGCGGCACACCACATGGCGGCAGAGCGCCAGAAAATCCTCCCGCTCGGTTCAGCCTTCACCGGGATGGGCGTAGAGGCAAAACACCGCCGTCGGCAGCGGCGGCGGCCCCAGCGCCGCACCAACTCAGATTGAACGCCCTTTGCGTGAAGCGTCGCTATGGGCCGCCACACGCAACTACGGACAGCCCGCAGATCTCCATTGATCCGACTACGGATTCTCCGTAGAATGACGCCATCAAGACGGAGAACATCATGTTCTGTTGGGATGAGGCGAAATTTCAAAGAAACCTTGAAAAGCACAAGGTCAGCTTTGCTCTGGCGTCGATCCTGTTTCAGAACGTCACCGTCGAGATCGATGATGAGCGGTTTGACTATGGCGAGCGGCGGATCAACGCCTTTGGCTATGCGCAGGGCCGTCTGTTCGTCTGCACCTACACCCCGCGCGCCGGGTGGCGCCATGTGATTTCCTTGCGGAAAGCCAGCACGAAGGAGGTTGCGCTTTATGGCTAAGCTCCCCCAAACCTTGACGCCTGAAGAGCAAGCGGCGATTGCCGCGACCGATTGGGACGCCATTGACGCGATGAGCGATGACGACATCGCCCAACAGATCGCCGACAACCCCGACGCCGCGCCCGATCTGTCGGACGCGCCCGCGTCCGCCATCCGGGTGGTTCACCCGCAAGGCGGCGTCAACGTGCGCGGCATCCGGGCAAAGCTGGGCATGACGCAAGACGACTTCGCCCGCCGCTTCGGCTTTCCCGTGGGAAGCCTGCGCGATTGGGAACAAGGCCGCTGCCAACCCGAAGCCAGCACGCGCACGCTTCTGTTGGTCATCGAACAAAGCCCGGATCTGGTCGCCTCGGTGGTGATCGCCTCCCGCTTGGCGGCGTGAGGGTTCCCACCGACGTTGACAGCGGCGGACGGCGCTGGTCTGATCCGGCGCGTTGTGAAACTCAGGCGGTGGCGCGGTCATGGCGACGATTGTGGAGGCCCTGTCCGTCGCCTTCGACCACCATCGCGCCGGACGGCTGGTCGAGGCGGAAACGCTCTATGGCCGCATCCTCGACGCCGATCCGACCAACGCCGCCGCCCTGCAATTGCTGGGCGCCATCGCCGCCGACCGGGGGGAGGACGAGCGCGCCGCCGGTCTGTTGACCCGCTCGCTGGAGCAGGATGACGGCAACGCCGACGTCCACGTCAACCTCGCCATGACGCAGGCCCGGCTGGGACGACGGGAGGAGGCCGAAGCCCACTACCGCCGCGCCCTGGCGCTGGTCCCGTCCCACCCGTCGGCCCGCAACAATCTTGGCCTGCTGCTGCGCGACGCGGGCCGGGCGGAGGATGCGGCGGCGGAATTCCGGCGGGCGGTGGCCGACCATCCGACCTTCGCGCAGGCGTGGTTCAACCTCGCCGCCACGCTGGACGGCGCCGCGCCGGTGGAGGAGGTCGGGGCCGTGCTCGACGAAGCGCTCGCCCGCTGCCCGGACTTCGCCCCCCTGCGCCACGCGCAAGAGCGGCTGCGCCCCCTGCGCGACCAACAGCGCGCCGAACGGACCTTGGAGCAGGCCAACCGCCTGCATGAGGAGGGGCGGTTGGACGACGCCCTGATCCTCTGCCGCAACGCCTTGGCGGCGGATGGCGCGCCGCATCTGCTGGGCAACATTCTGGAGGATCTCGGGCGGCTGGACGCGGCGGCGGAGTGGCAGCGGCGCGCCGTGGCTCTGCGACCCGACGATGTGAGAGCATATTATGCGCTGGGCGGCTTGAACGCCCGCGCCCACCGTTACGGCGCGGCCCGCGCCGCCTATGACCGCGTGTTGACCATCGCCCCGCACATCGCCAAGGCGCAGATGGCGCTGGGCGGCGCCTGTTTTGAGCAGGGCGATTTGCCCGCCGCCATCGCCGCGCTGCGCCGGGCCTTGGCGCTGCGGCCCGATTTGTGGCAGGCCCGTTCCGGCCTTCTCTTCGCCTTGGGCTTCGACGAGAGCGCCGACCCCGAGGCGGTCTATCAGGAGCATCGGGAGTTCGAGCGGCGCCACATCGCCCCGCTCGGTCTGACCCCCGCGCCGCACGGCAACGACCGTGATCTGGAACGGCGGTTGCGGATCGGCTATGTGTCGCCCAATTTCTACGGCCATCCCTGCGGCAATTTCGTGCTGCCGCTGGTGGAGAACGCCGACCGCGACCGCTTCAGCGTGACCTGCTACGCCACCAGCCCGGTGCGCGACGCGCTGACCGAGGCGTTCGAGCGGGCCGCCGACCGTTTCGTTCTGTGCCATGACCTGGACGACGACGCGCTGGCCCAGCGGATCCGCGCCGACGCGATCGACATTCTCGTTGATTGCTCCGGCCACCTCACCGGGCACCGGCTGTTCGCCTTCGCCCGCAAACCGGCGCCAATCCAAATCAGCTACCCGCTCTATCCCGACACCACCGGCCTGTTGGCGATGGATTACCGGATCATGGACCGCTATTTCGCCCCGCCCGGCTCCGATTCATGGCATGCGGAAGCGTTGATCCGGCTGCCCGAAACCTATGTGGTGTTCAAGCCGCGCCCCAGCGACGCCGCGCCCGACCCGACGCCGCCCGCCCTGGCGCGCGGCCATGTCACCTTCGGCAGCTTCAACAATCTGTCCAAGCTGGGCGACCAGACCGTCGCCGCCTGGGCCGCCATCCTGCGCGGCGCGCCAACGGCGCGGCTGCTGTTGAAATGGCGCAGCCTGAACGATCCGGCCTTCGCCGCCGCCACCCGCGCCCGCTTCACCGCGCTGGGCGTCGAGGCCGAACGGATCGAGTTGCTGGGCTGGGTCGCGGATCCACACGAAACCTACCGTTCCATCGACGTCGCCCTGGATCCGTTGATCGCCAACGGCGGCACCACCAGTTGCGAGGCGCTGTGGATGGGCGTTCCCGTGCTGACCTGCGCCGGGCGGCGGATGTTCTCCTGCGTCGGTCAATGCTATCTGGAAAACATCGGCCTGCCCGAACTCATCACCCACACGGTCGAGGATTACGTGGCGCTGGGCGTCGCGCTGGCCAGTGATCCGGCGCGGATCGCCCGCTTGCGCCAGGGACTGCGCGAACGGTTCATCGCCTCGCCCCTGATGGACGCGCCGCGCTACGTCCGCCATTTGGAACGCGCTTACCGGCTGGTCTGGCGGCGCTGGTGCGCCGGGTTGGCCGCCAGCCCAATCGGCCCGGACGCCTTTCGTGACGACGCGCCGTTGTGTGGCGGTTCTGAAACCAACGCCGGATCGACGGGCTGAGCGAAGAAGGCCCGGCCTTCAACCAAAACGCGTTTTTCGTTTCAGGTCCGCGCGATGGCGAAACGCCCAAACTTTCCGGACAGCGCGGAAAATCAAAGAGTCTTCCGCAAGAGTGATTGGCGTTCCCCAAACGTCGCCCAACGCCGCATCACCAAACCACCGCATCGCGAAACATTCAAAACAACTTAAAAACCATCAATAATGTGTTCATTCACATGTAACGGCTGAGACGAGACGCCGCACCATATTGGTGAGTTGAAATTTTTCAGACGATCTTCCTTGTGGCGTGCATCATCCCGCTGTGCGATAAGACACCCAAGTATCGCAAGGGAGAGCGACATGCGTGCATACCGGCGTTTGGTGAGTACTCTGGTATGTTGTTCTCTGCTTTTATTATTATTCCCTGAATTTGCCTTTGCCGAGATCACCCTGCGCTTCGGCACGGTGTTCACGCCGACGACGTCAACCTACCGAATGCTGGTCGACGCCTGCCGCCGGATCGAGGCGGAGACCAACGGCGCCGTGACCATCGACATCCGCCCGACCGGGGAATTCGGCAAACCCACCGAATTGATGAAGATGGTGGACAGCGGCGACCTTGAAATCGCCTACACCGTTCAGGGCTACAGCCCGACCCGCTTCGTCGCCAGTTCGGTGATCGAACTGCCGTTGATCCGCCGCACGGCCACGGGAGGCACCAAGGCCCTGTGGGATTTGTATGAATCCGGCGCGCTCGACCATGATTACGACGGGTTGAAGGTGGTTGGGCTGTGGGCCTTGCCCACCTACGGCATCTTCACCGCGACCCGTCCGATGGACTCGCCGCGCGACCTGCGCGGCCTGCGCATCCGCAACCCCAGCAAAACCGTGGGCCGCGCCCTGGCCAAGCTGGGAATCGTCCCGGTGGCCCTGCCCTTGAACAGCATGGCGGCGGGCATGAAAAGCAACCTGATCGACGGCATTTCCTATGGCTGGTACTCCTCCACCACCACCGGCGGGGCCGACGGCCAGCCGCTCATGAGCCAATTGACCCACCTGCTGGACATCAATTTTTCCGGCCCGGTGGTGATGCTGGCGATGAAGCGCACGACCTTCGACGCGCTGCCCGCCCCAGTCAAGACCGCCTTCGACGCGCATCTGGGCAAGGGGATCTCGATCGCCATCGCCGAAGAGCGCGACCAGATCGAAGAGGGCATGAAACGCAAGCTGGCCGAAGACGGCGTTCACAAGGTCAAACGCTTCAGCCCGTCGCAAATGCGCGACATCCGTGACGAGTTGGAAGAGGTCTACGCCGATTGGGCGGCGGGAATGTCCGAACAGGGCATCGACGGGCGTCGTCTGCTCGACGCCGCGCGCAAGGCCATCGCCGCCAACGAGAAGCCGTAACCGCACCCCCCTCTTGCTTACAGACTTTTTGCGCAAGGAAATCCCGCCATGGACAGCACGCGCCGTTCTCCGAAAGGGTTGAGCCTGAAGGCCAAGCTGTTCGGCGCCTTCACGGCGATGTTTGTCGCCGCCGCCGCCATCGGCGGCGGCGCCGGGCTGTTCCAACTGCGCATCGCCGGTCTGTTCGCCCAAGTTCACGAACGGGACTTCCCGCTGGCCGTCGGCGCCCTGAAGGTGGCGGACGAAAGCGGCGGGTTGGAGGACGCGGCCCGATCCCTGGCCACGGCCGCTGATGATCGCGCCCGCGCGGCGGCGGTGGAGCAGTTCCAACGACGCAGCGCCGCCTTGCAAACCAAACTTGACGCTCTGGCGGCGCTGGAACGCGCGGAAGCGACCAGCGGAGCCAAGGACGGAAAAGCGTTGGGTGGTCTGTTGGGCGACACCGCCAACGCCGTCGCCGCGTTGGAGGGGGAGGTGCGCCGCCGCCTGGACGCCGCCGCCCGCCGCGCCGCGCGGATGCAGGCCTTGGGGGCCGCGCACGCCGCCTTTCTTGACCGTTACCAACCGATGGTGCGCAATCTGAGCCTCAGCATCCAGGGCGTCACCATGGATCTGCCGACCGACGCCAACGGCCTGACCATGCTGGTCTTGACGCTGGTGTCCAAGGATCTGCCGGTGCGCCAAGCCCTGTCCGAAATCATCAGCGACATCAATCTGGCCGTGACCCTGCTGGGCAAGGCCGACGGCGCCGCCACCGCCGCCCAGGTCGCCGAGCAGGAAAAGCAATTCGCCGCCGCCGCCAAGCGGGTGGAGTTCTCCGCCGATTTCCTGGCGAACATCCTGTCGGACGAAACGCCGCGCAAACTCTCCCAAGCCATTCTGGCCTTCGGGCGCGACGGGGAAGGGCTGTTCGCCCTGCGCAAGGCCGAGATCGCCGCCCGCGAGGCCGGAACCAAGGCCGAGGAAAGCCTGTTCGCCCTGGTCGAGGCGCTGGGCAAACAGGCGGGCGCACTGGCCAACGCGAACGAGCGCAGCGCCAACGAGGCCGCCGATCAGGTGAACGACGCGATTTCCAGCGGCTTGACCGTCACCGCCACGTTGGTGGGCTTGGCCATGCTGTTGGGGGTGGTGTCCGGCCTGCTGCTGGTCAACCGCAACATCCGCCTGCTCGACAGGCTGCGGGAAGCCATGGAATCGTTGGCGGCGGGCAAGATCGACATGGACGTTCCCGGCCAACGGCGTGGCGACGAGATCGGCGCGATGGCCCGCTCGCTGGAGGTGTTCCGCGCCAACGCGCATGAGGTCCGCCGCCTGACCGCCGAGCAGGACGCGGCCCAGCGCCGGGCCGAGGCGGCCAAGCGCGCCGCCCAACAGGATTTGGCCAATCAGTTGGAGAGCAGCGTCAATTCGGTGATCGGCTCGCTTTTGAACGCGTCGGCCCGCATGCGCGACGACGCGCAAACCCTGTCGGCCAACGCCGAACAGACCAAACGGCAGACGGTCAGCGTCGCCGGGGCGTCGGCCACGGCGTCGGAGCGGGTCTCCTCGGTCGCCTCGTCGGCGGAGGAAATGTCCGCGTCCATCGAAGAGATCGGTCGCCACATCAACGAATCCTCGCAGATCGCCGGAACGGCGGTGCGCGAGGCCGACGCCACCAACGACGCGATTTCCGGCCTGTCGGACGCCGCCAGCCGCATCGATCAGGTGGTCGAACTCATCAACTCCATCGCCGGGCAAACCAACCTGCTGGCGCTGAACGCGACCATCGAGGCGGCCCGCGCCGGAGAGGCGGGCAAGGGCTTCGCCGTGGTGGCGAGCGAGGTCAAAGCGCTGGCCAACCAAACGGCCAAGGCGACGGAGGACATTCAAGCCCAGGTCAGCCAGATGCAGGCGGTGACGGGCCGCGCCGTCGGGTCGATCCGAAGCATCGTCGGCACCATCGACCGCATGAGCCAGATCACCGCCACCATCGCCAGCGCGGTCAATCAACAGCACGCCGCCACCCAGGACATCGCCCGCCACGCCCAGGACGCCGCCGACGGCACCCATTCGGTGTCGCAGACCATCGGCGACGTGTCGCAGGCGGCGACCGAAACCGGCTCCATCGCCCACACCGCGCTCGACACCGCCACCAGCCTGCACGCCCAAGCCGACCAGTTGCAGACCGAGGTGGCGACTTTCATCCGCAACATTCGGGCGGCCTGACGCATCCGCCGCCGACGCATAGGCCGCCCATCCGCCTCCTTATAAGGTCGAACGCCGTGAGCACTGACCGCCTTCTCGCCCGCGTGACCCTGCCCGCCGATCCGGCGGCGGTTCCGGCCTTGCAGCGCTTCATGATGCAGGCGGCCAGCGGCTGCGTCGATTGCCCCGAAGACCTGCCGCCGCTCGGTCAACTGGTGGAGGAGGTGGCGCTCCACGTCATCCGCACCGCCTTCGATCCCGGCGAGACCGGCGAATACACCGCCGAATTGACCAAACGCCCCGATCAGGTGGTCTTCGCCATTGAGGACAAGGGCCTGCCCGCCGCCTTCAACACCCCATCCAGGGGCGCCCAGGATGGCGACCATGGCGAACGCGCTGGTTTTCAACCCTTTCTGCCCGCCAATCTGGCCCACCGCGTCGCCTTCCGCAATCTGGGGCGGGGCGGCAAGCGGTTGGAGGTGGCGCGCACTCTCAGCACCCCACCCGGTCGGAGGCCGCTCGACGACGCCAACCCGGAAGCGGACGAGCCGCCGCGCGCCCTGGATTCCGTGACCTTGCGCCAGCTGGACGCGGCGGACGCTCCGTCGCTGTCGCGGCTGATGTACCGCTCCTACGGCTACACTTATGGGTCGGAGTTCGTCTATTACCCCGAACGAATCGTCGCCATGCTGGCCAGCGGCACGCTGGTCTCGCTGATCGCGGTGAACGAGGCCGACGAGGTGGTCGGCCATCTCGCCATGCTGCTGCATGGACCGGAGTCAACCACCGGAGAAACCGCGATGGCGGCGGTCGATCCCCGTTATCGCGGGCGGCGGCTGTTCGAGCGGATGAAGGACGCGATGCGCGATCTGGCCCAGAGCCGTCGCTATTTCGGCCTCTACAGCGAGGCGGTCGCCGTCCACACCTTCACGCAAAAGGGCAATCTGGCGTTGGGCGGATTCGAGACCGGCTTTTTGCTGGCCTTCACCCCGGCCACCCAGATTTTCCGCAAAATCAGCGACGGGCCGGTCGCTGACCGGCGGTCGGCGGTCCTTTTCTATCTGCGGACCAACGACGAACCCCATCGCAGCATCCACGCGCCGCCGCACCACCGCGCGATCATGGACGCCATCGTCCAGCGCGGCGGCATGAACCGACGGATCGACGCGCCGCCGCCGCATCTGTCCCTGCATGGGTTGCGTGGGCGTTCCACCGCGCTGGACGTCGCGGCGCGGCAGGACGTCGGGCGGGCTTTCCTGACCGTGCGCACCTATGGATCGGACGTGCTGAAACGGGTGCAGGAGGAGTTGCGGACTCTGTGCCGCCACGGTTACGCCTGCGTCTATCTGGAATTGCCGCTGTCCGATCCGATGACGGCGGTGCTGTGCAAGGGGTTCGAGGCGTTCGGCTTTTTCTTCGCCGGTCTGCTGTTCGAGGTGGATGGCTGCGACGCGCTGCGGCTGCAATATCTCAACGGCGCGGCGGTCAACCAGGACGACATCAAAGTGGCTTCGGAGTTTGGCCGTGATCTGCTGGCCTATGTGCTGACCGCGAAGAACGAGGTCGATTGGGCGCGCCAGGAACGCCGCCGTCTGCCGACCGCCACAAGCGCCGCGCAAGCCCGCCGCCAAAGCGACCACCCGCAAGTGGAACAGGCCGCAGCGGCGGAACTGGTCTGACAAAGCCGCTGGTCAAGCGTCGCTGAGCGAGGCCGTGCGCGACATGCGGCGGACCTTCAGCGTCACCTCGATGGCGACGTTGCGCAGCAGGATGAAGGAAATCGCCGGATCCAGATTGTCCAGCATGGCGATGTCCTCGGCGGTCAGCTCGTGGCACACCACCTCGCTGTCGGCCACCACATCGGCGGAGCGCGGCTCGCCGGTCAACAGAGCCATTTCACCGAAGATGGCCCCGGAGCGGATGCTGCCGATGCGCACGCTGTGCTCCTCCCCCGGCTGGCGCCGTTCAACCCGCACCCGTCCCTTGACCAGAAAGAACTGACTGTCGTCGGTCGATCCTTCGGTCAGAATGCGTTCGCCGGGCGCGAAGGTCAGGCGGCGGGTGGTCAAGGACAGCAAATCGAACTGCGCCCGCGTCAGCCCCAACAGGCTGGGATGTTCGGACAGCGGCAACTCGCACTCCTCCTCATTGCCGCCCGCCAACCGTTTGAGAAGCTGGTCTTCCGCCGCCGCCAGCGCGGTTTCCAAATCGCCGTGAACCCGCTCCTCCTCCTCCGGCATGGAATAGCCCATGTCGCGCAGCAGAACGCGCAGGCCCCGCCCCTTCCACATGCCCGCCAGCAACAGGGTGATCCCGGCCCGCGTCAACCGCTCGTCCAGGCGACGCAACACCAAAACGCCGGTGCTCTCCACATCGTTGACCCGCGACAGGTCGAGAATCAGCGTTTCGCTGCCTTCGGCCAGCTCTTCGGCCTGACTCGCCAGATTTTCCGCCGACCCGAAAAACACCGGGCCGTGCAGCTCCATCACGGCGATGACGCCGCCATGCCGCTCCAAGCGCTCCATGTCGGCGTCCGACCGCCCGGTTTGCGAATGAACCCGGTCGCCCCGGTAAGCGCGCCGCACCACCGACACCGCCGCCCGGCGCAGATAGACGATGACGCTCGCCCCCATGCCGACGGTCAGCGCGACCAACACGTCGGTGGTCGCCACCAGCGCGGCGACAATCACCACAATGGCGAGATTCTGGACCAGCTCGGCCCGCGCCTGCGGAACCTGCCGCCGCCGCAACAGGGTGACAAGCTGCATGGTCCAATCGTCGGGCCGCAGCACGGTGACGATCACCATGCCCGCCATCACCGACACGGGAACCAGTTCCAGCAGGGGCGCCAACCCCAGCGCCGCCGCCAGCAACGCCAATCCAACGAACAGGTTGGCGCGTTCCGTCCGCGCGCCGTTGTGGATGGCCACGCGGGTGTACAGCGGCGAGCCGCCCGTCACCGTCCCGCCGACGAGCGCCGACAACAGATTCGCCCCGCCTTGGGTCAGCAACTCGCGGCTGCTGTCGTGACGCGACCGCAGCAGGGCGTCCGCCGCCGCCGCGCTCAACAACGACTGGATGGACGACACCATGCCCAGGGTGAGGCCGGTGATGAGAATGGACGGCGCCATGGCCGCGAACACCGGATGGCCGACCAGTTCGCCGACGCTGGGCAGCGCCCAGGACAGCGGCAGGCCCGGCGGCGGCGCCTTCACCGTCGCCCCCAGCGGCAGCGCGCCGTCCGACAGATGGGTCAGCAGTTGGTAAACCAGCGTTCCACCCACCAGCCCGATCAACGGCCCCGGCACGACCGAACGCCGTTCCCCCAACCGCCAGACGCCAACCGCCGCCAGCGCGCCCAGCGCCAAGGCGCCCGGCGTGATCGCCGCGTTCCCCTTCAGAAACGCCAGCAGCCCGGCGCCGTCCGGCAGTCCCAGAAGATAGGGCAGTTGCTGAAAAAGGATGACCAGGGCGAAGCCGTTGACGAACCCGGCGATCACCGGCTGGGGAATGAATTTCAGGACGTCGCCCAGCCGCAACAGCCCCAGCGCCATTTGCGACAGCCCAGCCACCGCCAGGGCCAAAAACGTGACGGCGATCATCGGGGCTGGCGGAACGCTGTAGCCCCCCGCCGTCGCCGCCTGACCGGCCTGGACCAGCAACCCGCCCAGCAAGGCCGCCTGGGTGGCGCGCGGCGCGTTGATCTGCAAGCCGCGCCCGCCGATCAGGCCGCGCAGCAGGGCCGCGACAATGGTCGCGCCGAAGGCCGCTTGGATGCCCAGTGATTGAAAGCCCGCCCCCAGCGGCTGAAACACGACGATGCCGCAGCCCAGCACCGCCGGCATGACGAACAAAGCGCCGACCAGCCCACCAAACAGCTCGTCCCGCCAGCGATCCCGCCCGGTGGACAACGCCTCATCCCTGGGTTTGCTCATGCTTCGCTTCCGTTTCCGAACGTCCTGCCAGCGTCCCCGTCGGATTCGGGCGCCGGATTGGGGGCGTCCGATCATACAGCAGCGCCGACAAAGGCACACTTAAAACGAATTTCTCAAATGACTTTTACTCGATATAATATTTATCGAATAAAATTTACCTCGCATGGTTGCCGCGCCGTTTTGGGCGTTTGCGCGTGAGCGCAACAGTCAGCCATCCAATCATTTTGGCATTCACTCGTAGGTTACTGGCGCAAGAGGCGTAGGCGGCAAACAGCAATCTATGATTTCTGGCTGTATCCATAGCGAGATGTGGCTCTATTTTGCGCAAGAAACATGAATTTCATTTTTATTTTCTAGCAAGATAACATCCGCGCTGTATGGATTTTGTCACTATTTCTCGCTTTATGTTTCCACAAAATTCCCTTATGCCGTGCATCGGAACAGGCAAATCGCCCAGAGAGTGGCTCCGTGCACGACGCGACATCGCCCGAACAGTCACCCGCCGCCGCCCTTCCCCCCACATCGTGGGAAAACGGGGCGAGCCTGCCGCCGGGAATTGGCGAACGCCCGCTGAGCGCCGTCTGCATCAGCGCCGCCGCCGCGCGTGGCGACGCCCTCGCCGTGCTGGAGCGGGACGGAACCCGGCGCCTGAGCCACCGCGCGCTTGACGAGCGGGTCGGGCGCTGGGCCGCCCGTCTGGCGGCGTCGGGGCTTCCGCCCGGCGCGCCCATAGGCCTGTGCGCGGTGGCCGATCTGGCGATTCCTGTGGGATTTTTGGCGATTCTCGAATGGGGCGGGGTGGTCGTGCCGCTGGACCCGGCCCTGCCCGCCGAACGGCTGCGCGCGATGGCGCAGGGGGTGGGCTGCCGTCTGATCCTCGCCACCAACGACACCCGCGCGCTGTTCGGCGACGATGTTCCAGTTCTGAGTTTGGATGATGATCCAGGCGATCACCCTCCGCTCACCGTCGGCGGAATTGCCGACCCGGATCGGGTCGCGGCGCTCTACCACACCTCCGGCTCGACCGGGCGGCCCAAGCCGGTGGCGCTGCCGCACCGCGCCTTGTCCGCCCGCATCCTGTCGATGATGGCGTGGTTCGGCGTCAGCGGGGACGAGGTCCTGTGCGCCGGGTCAACCTTGGCCTTCGACCCCTTCCTGCAACAGATGTTCTTCCCGCTCTGCGCCGGAGGAACCCTGTGGCTGCCCGACCGCCACACCCTGCTTGATCCGACCGCCTTTTGGGAGCAGGCGACGCGCTTCGGCGTCACGCACCTCAACTTCGTGCCCTCGCAGATGGAGGCGCTGTTGCGCCGTCCGCCGCCGGGCGGTTTGCGCAGCCTGCGCCGCGTCGTGTTGGGTGGCGAACGGATGCCGCCCGATCTGCCCGCCCGCATCAACGCGGCGCTGGGTCCGGTCGCCGTCTTCAACATGTATGGCCCGACCGAGGCTACGGTGGACGCCACCGGCTGGCGCGCCGATCCGACCGTGACCGACCACGACATTCCCATCGGCGCGCCGCTGCCCGGCTGCCGCATCCGCATTTTGGACGACCAGTTGCGCCGCGTTCCCGTTGGCGAGGCGGGGGAGCTGTGCATCGGCGGCGCTGGTCTGGCGCTTGGTTATCTCGGGATGGAGGAGGCGACGGTCCAGGCCTTCGTCGCCGATCCCTTCGGCGCGCCCGGCGAGCGGCTTTACCGCACCGGCGATCAGGCCCGCTGGCTGCCCGATGGCCAGATCGCTTTCCTGGGCCGACAGGACGATCAGGTGAAGATTCGCGGCCAGCGGATCGAGTTGGGCGAGGTCGAAGCCGCCCTGCGCGCCTTCCCCGGCGTCGCCGCCGCCAGCGTCGGCAAATGGGAGGGCGCGCCGGGCGGCGCGGCGCTGGTCGCTCATATCACCGGCGATCCCGATCTCGACGGCTTGCGCCGTTGGCTGGGCGAACATCTGCCCGCCGCCGCCGTTCCCGCCCATATTCTGACGCTGGACCGCCTGCCGACCCTGCCCTCGGGCAAGATCGACCGCAACGCGTTGCCGATGCCCGTCGTTTCGGCAACCGCCCCGGCAACGGCTCCACCAGCCCACGCTTTGGACGCCGCCTCGCTGGAGCGCCGCGTCGCCGCCGTCTGGGCCGATCTGCTGGGCCGCCCAACGGTGGATGTCGGGGCCAATCTGTTCGAGATGGGCGCGCATTCCCTGCATGTCCCCCGCGCCCTGATCGCGATTGAGGACGCCACCGGCCAACGGTTGAGCGCCGTCGATCTGTTCCGCTTTCCCAGCGTCGCCGCGCTGGCCCGCCATCTGTCGGGCGACGACGCCACGACGACGGCGCCGCGCCGCAAGACCCGCCGCCGGGCGGCTGCCGAGGATGGCTCCATCGCCATCGTCGGCATGGCCTTCCGCTTCCCCGGCGCGTCCGACCGCGCCGCCTTTTGGGACCTGCTGATGGCGGGGACCGACTGCGTCCGCCGCTTCGATCCCGCGACCTTGCGCCAGAACGGCGCGCCCGCCGCGCTGGTCGATCACCCGGATTTCGTTCCGGCCCACGCCGCCATCGACGGAACTGACCGTTTCGACCCGCAGCCCTTCGGCTACAGCCACGGCGAGGCGGCGGAGATTGACCCGCAGCAACGCATCCTGTTGGAACTGGCGTGGCACGCGCTGGAAGACGCCGCCTGCGAGCCGGACAGCGACGGGCCGGTCGGGGTCTTCGCCGGGGTCGGTTTCAACAGCTATCTGGTGGACAATCTGCGCGACCGCATCGGTTTCGCCGGTGGAACCGACCGCTTTTCCACCGTCGTCGGGGCCGACAAGGATTTCGCGGCGACCCGCATCGCCTACAAGCTGGGGCTGACCGGCCCGGCGATGACGGTGAACAGCGCTTGCTCCACCGCTTTGTCCGTGACGGTGACGGCGGTGGATTCCCTGCGGGCCGGGCGCTGCCGGGTGGCGTTGGCCGGCGCCGCGTCGCTGGGCATGTTCTCCCCCCTTGGCCACATCCACGCCGACGGCGGCATCGCCTCGCGCGCTGGGGAGTGCCGTCCCTTCGACGCCGGGGCCGATGGCGTGGTGGCTGGGGCCGGGGCCGCCGTTCTGGTTCTGAAGCGGCTGGACGACGCGCTGGAGGATGGCGACCGCGTCCACGCCGTCATCAAGGGAATCGGCATCGCCAACGACGGTGCGGGCAAGGCCGCCTTCTCCGCCCCCTCCGTCGATGGGCAGGCGAGCGCCATCGCGGCGGCGCTGGAGGACGCGGGCGTCACGCCTGACCAGATCGGCTTTGTCGAGGGGCATGGCACCGCCACCCTGCTGGGCGATCCCATCGAGGTCGCGGCCCTCAATCTCGTTTATCGCGGCGGCGCGCCGGGCAGCGCGCTGCTGGGGTCGGTCAAGGGCAACATCGGCCATCTCGACGCCGCATCCGGCATGGCCGGGCTTGTCAAGGCGGCGCTGGCGCTGGAGCATGGCGTGGTCCCGCCCACCGCGCGCTTCACCGACGCCAACCCGCGCATTCCCTTCGCCGAGGGGCCGTTCCGCGTCAACGCGCACGCGGAACCCTTCCCCGGCCCGGCGGATCGCCCGCGTCTGGCGGGGGTCAGCGGCTTTGGCATGGGCGGCACCAACATTCACGCCATTCTCGCCGCCGCGCCGCCGATCCAGCCGCCAGCGGAGGCCCCCGCCCCCGGCCCCGTGCTGCTGACCCTGTCCGCCGCCACGCCCGAGGCCCGCGACCAATTGGCCGACCGTCTGGCCGATCACCTGACCGCGCACGACGTCCCGCTGGCCGACGTCGCCGCAACGCTGGCCCGCCGCCGTCCGCTGCGCTGCCGCCGCGCCGTCGTCGCCGCCACCCCCGCCGAAGCCGCCGAGGCGCTGCGCGCGGGCGGCAAAGCGGACGGGCTGTTGAGCGGCGAAGCCCCTGGCGGTGTCGCCGCCGCCTTTCTGTTCCCCGGCCAAGGGGCGCAACAGGCGGGGATGGCCCGCGACCTTCACCGCGCCGTCCCCGCCTTCCGCGCCGTGATCGACGAGGCCGACCGGATTTTGCGCGGCGGCCCGGCAGAGGGCTTGCGCGCCCTGCTGCTGGCCGATCCCGCCGACGGGCGGGCCACGGCGGCGCTGTCGGAAACGCTGCTGACCCAACCGGCCCTGTTCGTCACCGAATACGCGACCGCCAGGGCGCTGGAATCCCTCGGCATCCGGCCAAACGCCCTGATCGGCCACAGCGTGGGCGAGTATGTCGCCGCGTCCTTGAGCGGGGTGATGGGGTTCGAGGACGCGCTGCGGCTGGTGGCGGCGCGCGGGCGGCTGATGGCGTCGGCCCCGCGCGGGGCGATGCTGGCGATTTCGCTGCCGGAGGCCGAGGTTCTGCCGCTGCTCGCCCAATGCGGCGCCGATCTGGCGGCGGTCAACGCCCCCCGGCAATGCGTCGCGGCGGGCGACGAGGCGCAGATCGCCGCGCTGGCCCAGATGGTCGCGGCGCTGGGCAAACCGGCGCGACGGCTCGCCGTGTCGCACGCCTTCCATTCGGCGCTGATGGAGCCAATCCTCGACGCCTTCGCCGAGGAGCTGGCGCGCGCCCCGCTGGCGGCCCCGACCATTCCAATCCTGTCGAACGTCAGCGGCGATTGGCTGCGGGCGGACGAAGCGACCGACCCCGCCTATTGGGCGCGCCATCTGCGCGGAACCGTGCGCTTCGCCGACGGGCTGCGCCGCCTGATCGACGCCGACCCGTCCCGCCTGCTGATCGAAGCCGGTCCCGGCGTGACGCTGAGCCGCTTGGCGCGCGGCGCGGGCGCGCCGGAAAGCCACGCCATCCCCGCCCAACCCTTGGACGGCGGCGACGGCCACGCCGCTCTTCTCAACGCGGTGGGGCGCGTCTGGGTGGCGGGCGGAACCATCGACCGGCGGGCGGCGGCGGGCGGCTCGCAACGGCGGGCGACGCTGCCGGGTTATCCCTTCGCGCCGGTGCGGCTGTGGATCGAGCCGGGGGCCGGGACGTCCCTCGCGACGGACGCCGCCATGTCGACCACACCGGACGCGCCCGTGGTCGGGGTCAGCGCGACGGAGACGGTGATCGCCGCCGTGTGGCGCGAAATTTTGGGCGTGCCGCAGGTTGGCCCGGACGATGATTTTCTGGCGTTGGGCGGCGACTCCCTGATCGCCGTGCGCATCGCCACCCGGCTGCGGACGCGGCTGGGCTGCGAGGTGGCGGCCAGCGCGCTGTTCCGGGCTGGCACCGTGGCCGGGCTGGCTCGGCTGCTGGCGGTGGAAACGCCGCCGGAACCAAATTCCAAGAAACAGAGCGCCGAAGAAGACGCTGGTCGTGAGGAGGGTTGGTTGTGACGGGCGACATCAAGACGAACGGCGGCGTGACCATGGACAGCGTTGACGCCTTGCTGGCCGATCTGGCGGCGCGCGACATCCGGTTGAAAACCCAGGACGGCAAGCTGGGCTACGACGCCCCGCCCGGCGCATTCGACGAGGCGCTGAAGGACCGCGTGCGGGCGCTGCGCCCCGCCCTGCTCGCCCGCCTCGCCCAACCATCCAGCGTCGCGGCTCCCGTCACCGCGCCTCTGTCCTCCGGGCAAGAGCGCATGTGGTTCCTCAACCGGCTGGAGGTCGGGCAGCCCGGCGGGCCAAACGGCGGCTACACCGAACATCTGGCCTTCGCGCTGACCGGCCCGCTGGACCGCGCCGCGTTGGACCGCGCGTTGTCTGCGGTCGCCGCCCGCCACGGCGCCTTGCGCGCCCGCTTTCACGACGGCCCCGACGGCCCGGCGCAAAGCATCGCCCCGCCGACGGACGATTCGCTGTCCGCGCGCATCGTCGATTTGCGCGGCGCGCCCGAACGTCTGGACCCTGAGCTTGAGAAGGCCGCCCATCGGCCCGTCGATCTGGCGACCGATCCGCACGTCCTCGTCACCCTGTTCGTCCTGGCCGACGACCGCCATGTTCTGTCGGTGTCAGCTCACCACGCGGCGTGGGACGGCTGGTCCAACGGCCTGTTCAGCGCCGACCTCGCCGCCGCCTACAACAACGCGCGCGCCGGACGCCCCGCCACCCTGCCGCCGCTGGCCCGCGACATGGCCGATCTGGCCCGCGCCCAGCGCGCGGCGCTGGTGACGGGTGGGTTCGACGCCGCGCTGGAGCGGCTGCGCCATCTGCTCGACGGCTATCCGACCCAACTGGATCTGCCGACCGACCGACCCCGCCCGGCGGTCGCCGACGGACACGGCGCCGCCCTCTCCCTGCGGGTGGAGCCGGAGGCCGCCGCCGCGCTGGCCGCCGCCGCCCGGCGGGCGGGCGCCACGCCCTACATGGCGACGCTCGCCGCCTGGGCGCTGCTGCTGGCCCGGTTGAGCGGGGCGTCGCGCCTGCTGATCGGCGCGCCGGTCGCCGCCCGCGAGGACGCCGACGAAGAGGCGGTGATCGGCTATCTGTCCAACACCGTGGCGATCCCGGTTGATGTCGGGGCGGCGGACAGCTTCGGCGCGCTGGTCGCTCAGGTGCGCGACCGCACGCTCGACGTCATGAGCGCCCAGCGCGTGCCGTTTGAAAAGCTGGTGGAGGCGCTGGCCCCGCCGCGTTCGCGCGCCACCACGCCGCTGGTTCAGGCGGTGTTCGCCATGCAGCCGCGCGCGGTTCCCGCCCCGGCGCTGGACGGCTTGAGCGTCGCCGTGCTGCCCAGCCACAACGCGGCGGCGCGCTATGAACTGACGCTCAATCTGGAAACCACGCCCGACGGCGCGCTGGAAGGGCCGTTGACCTACGCGGCGACCCTGTTCGACGCCGCCACCGTCGCCGGGTGGGCCGACCATCTGCGCGCCTTTTTGCGCGACGCCCCGCGCCTCTGGGACGCCCCGCTCGACCGCTCCCCGCTGGCCTCGCTTTCCCCGACGCCGCAAGCGGACGGCTTCGCCACCCCGACCGAACGGGCGTTGGCGGCGGTTTGGGCAAAATTTCTCGCCACCCCGCCGACCTCGCGGGAGGATGATTTCTTCGTTCTGGGCGGTCACAGCCTGCTGTTGATGCGGGTCATCAACATGGTGAACAGCGGCCCGTTGGGGCGGATCGAATTGGCCCAGGCGCTGGGCGCCACCCGTCTGATGGAGATGGCCGCGCTGATCGACGGCGTCGCCCTGCCCGCCGCGCCGACGCCCGCCGTTTCCGTCAGCGCCGCGACCGCCGAGGAACACCCCGCCAACCCCGGCCAAGAGGGCATGTGGCTGACCCGGCGGGACGATCCGTCCTCCACCGCCTGGTCGGTGCCGCTGCTGATTCCGCTGGCGCGCTTCGCCGACCCGGCGACGGTGCGCGCGGGGTTGGAGCGGCTGGCCGCCCGTCACCCCGCCCTGCGCACGACCCTGTGCGAACGCGACGGCGCGATCATCCAACGCGTCGCCCCGCCGGGTCCGGTCGATCTGACCATTCATGACGGGCTGGACGCCGCCGCCCGCAGCGCGGTGATGCGGACGGAGTTGGCCCGCCCGATGGACATGGAACGCGGGCCGCTCTACCGCTTTCACCTGTTCGTCAACGGCGATGGCGGCGGCGACGGAACGGGCGGGCTGTTCCTGAGCGCCGACCACACGCTGATCGACGGTTGGTCGCTCGACGTCCTGCGCCGCGACGCGGTCGCCTTGATCGAGGAAGCAGGAAGCAGACAACCGCATGACCTGCCGGAGTTGACCTGCACCCCGATGGCGCTTTCCGCCCAGCGGCTGGCCGACGACGCCACCATGGCGGCCAACCGCGCCTATTGGCTGGACGCCCTGCGCGGGATGGAGCTTGGCGATCCTGCCGCTCCCGGCGCCCGCCCGCCCGGCGCGACGCCGCGCGGTCGCCGGACCCAATTGGATGTGCCCGCCGCGACGATGGCCGCGCTGGACCGTATCGCCAAGACCGGCGGCACGACCCCGACCGTGGCCTTGATCGCCACCGTCAGCGCCCTGATGATCCGGCTGAAGAGCGACGGGCGCGACGTCTCCGTCGCCACCCCCTTCGTCGGACGCACGGAGACGGAGCACGCCGATCTGGTCGGCTGCTTTGTCGAGGTGTTGCCACTGCGCTTCTCCGGCGCGCTCGACCAGCCCTTCGCCGCGCATCTGACGGCGACCCGCCGGACGTTGACCGGCGCGCTGGCCCACCAAACCTACCCGCTGCGCCACATCATGAAGGACATGCTGGACGCGCGCGGCGGCGAGCCGACGACCCTCTACGACGTTGTCGCCGTTCTGGAAAACGCCGAACCGTCGGCGCGCGACTGGTTCGACCCGCTGTTGGGCGCGGGGAAATATGATCTGGCCTTCATCGTCGGTCGGCAGCCCAATGGCGGCGCGTTGCTGACGGTGGAGCATGACGAGTGGCTCTATGATTCGGAAGACGCCCGCGCGCTGGCCGCGCGGTTGAACGCCCTGCTGCTCGACGCCGCCGCCCGCCCGGATTCCGCCCTTGGCGACCTTGCCGTCTTGCCCGACGCCGAACGCCGCCTGTTGGCCGACAGCGTCAACCCCGCGCCCAGCCCTTACCCGCGCGACGCCTCCCTCGCCGATCTGTGGCGGTTGGCGGCGGCGGCGCACGCCGACCGCGTGGCCTTGCGCCGGTCGAACGGCGAAACCATCACCTACGCCGACCTCGACCGCCGGGCCGAGAGCGTCGCGGCGGCGTTGCTCGCCGCCGGGCCGGTCGGGCCAACCGTCGCCCTGGCGGTGGAGCGCGGCTTTGACGCCGTCGCCGCCATTCTCGCCATTTGGAAGGCCGGGGCGGCCTATCTGCCGCTCGACGCCAAGCTGCCGCCCGCCGTCACCGCCCAATTGATGCGGGACGCCGAGGCCCGCCTGATCCTGACCGACGCCGCCAAGGCCCCCCGGCTGGCGGACATCCCCGGAACCGCAATCCTGCGGCTCGACGCCCTGCCCGCCGCCACCAGCCCGGCGACGGCAAGCCCGGCGCGGCAAGACGGCGGATCGCCCGCCTATGTGATGTTCACCTCCGGCACCACCGGCGCGCCGAAGGGGGTGGTCGTCCCGCACCGGGGCGTCGCCCGGTTGGCCTTGAACCGCGAGGTTCTGAATCTGCGCCCCGACGACGTGATGGGGCAGTTGGCCCCGCTGGCCTTCGACGCCACGACGTTGGAGCTGTGGAGCGCCCTGCTGAACGGGGCCAGTCTGCGGATTTTCGACGACGAGGAGTTGCTGGACCCGCAGGCGCTGGGCGCCGCGCTGGCGACCAGCGGGATCACCACATTGTGGCTCACCGCCGGTCTGTTCAACCGCGCCGCCGACGAATCGCCGGGAATTTTCAAGACTCTGCGCCTGCTGATGACCGGCGGCGAAGCGCTCAGCCCGCCGCATGTCCGCAAGGTGATGGCCGCTTGTCCGGGCTTGCCCCTGCTCAACGGCTATGGGCCGACGGAAAACTCCTGCCTGACCACGCTGCACGCGATCACCGCCGCCGATCTGGACGGGGCGATTCCGATTGGCCGACCGATCAGCGACACCCGCGTCCACATCGTCGACGAACGGCTCAACCCCGTGCCGGTCGGCGTCTGGGGCGAGTTGCTGTGCGGCGGCGACGGGGTGGCGCTGGGTTACGCCGGGCGGCCCGATCTGACGGCGCAATCCTTCGTCACCCTGCCCTGGAGCGCCGGCGAGCGGGTTTACCGCAGCGGCGACATCGCCCGCTGGCGGCGTGACGGCGTCATCGAATTCGCCGGACGGCGCGACGGTCAGGTGAAGATTCGCGGCCACCGCATCGAAACCGGGGCCATCGAAACCGTGCTGGCCGGGTGCGCGGGCGTGCGCGACGCCGTCGTTCTCGTCACCGGCGGCGGGGCCGACAAGGCGCTGGTCGCCTGCGTCGCCGCCGACAGCCCGGCGGGCGAGGGCGCGTGGCGGCGGCGCTTGGCCGAACAACTGCCGATCTACATGATGCCCGCGCGCTTCATCGTCGTGCCGAATTTGCCGGTCAACGCCAACGGCAAGCGCGACCGCCGCGCCCTGCTGCCGCTGGTCGCCGCCGTGATGAACGCTGCCGCCCCCAGCCTCGCCGCCGCCCCGACGCCCCCGGCCAACCCCGCCGAGGCGCTGGTCCTGCGCCTGTTCGCCGAGCAATTTCCCGGCGTCGCGCTAGACTCCGCGTCGGACTTCTTCCATCTTGGAGGCCATTCGATGACGGCGATGCGGCTGTCGGCTCGGCTGAGCGAGGAAAGCGGCGCGCGGGTGTCGATGCGCGCCCTGTTCGCCGCCCGCACCGTCGCCGCCATCGCCGCGCTGCTGCCGACCTCCGCCACCCCCGCCGATTCCACCAAATCCACCGGAAGAACGGACGCCAACATGCCGCTTCCGCCCGTCGCGCGCCTCGTCTCAGAACCCGCCGAGGGTTTCCCCCTGTCCACCGGGCAGGAACGGCTGTGGGTGATGCAGCGGCTGTTCCCCGACAGCGGCGTCTACAACGTGCCGCTGGCGTTCGAGGCCGAGGGCGCGTTGGATCAAACCGCGCTCGCCCGCGCCCTGACGGCGCTGGAGGAGCGCCACCACGCCTTGCGGCTGCGCGTCGTGACCGGGGCGGACGGGCGTCCACGCCAACGGCTGTTTCCGGCAGGCGCGCTGGTCGCCACAATCGTCGATCTCAGCGCGGAGCCGGACCCCGATCAGGCCGCCGCCGCCCACCAGATCGCCGAACTGTCCCGCCCCTTCGCGCTGGAACAGGAATCCGGGGCGCGCGCCGCGCTGATGCGGCTGGCGCCGAACCGCTGGCGCGTTCTGCTGGTGCTGCACCACGCCATCATGGACGGTTGGTCCGCCGGGATCCTGCTGCGCGACCTCGCCGCCTTCTACGCCGCCGCGCTCGGCGCGCCGACCACGCCAACCCCAGAACCTGCGGTCCAGTTCCAGGACGTCGCCGCCTGGCAGCGCGACCACGCCGACAGCGCCGAGGGCAAGGCCCTGCTCGCCCGCTGGGTGGAGCGGCTGACCCCGCGCCCCGCGCCGCTCGACCTGCCGACCGACCACCGCCGCCCGCCGGTCAAAAGCTTCCGGGGCGACACCGTCGAATTCACCTTCGACGCCGAACGCAGCGCCGCGCTCGACCGGCTGGCGCGGGCGGAATCGGCCACGCCCTTCGCCGTCGTCACCGCGCTGGTCCAGGCCCTGCTGAACCGGATGACCGGGCAAAACGATCTGGCGCTGGGCACGCTGGTCGCCGGGCGCGACCGGACGGAGGTGCAGGACACCGTCGGCTTCTTCGTCAACACCCTGGTTCTGCGCCAAACCATCGACCCGGCGGTCGGCTTCCGCCGTTTGCTGACCGACACCCGCGCCACCTGCCTGCACGCCGTCGCCGAACAGCATTGCCCGTTCGAGGCGCTGGTGGAGGCGGTGGGCGCGCCGCGCGATCTGGGCCGCAACCCGCTGTTCGACGTGCTGGTCGTCTGGCAATCCGAAGACGGCGCGCCGCCCGCCCTGCCCGGCCTGACCACCCGCCCGGTTCCGATCTCCTTCCCCTTCGCCAAATTCGATCTGGGATTCCATTTCGGGCGGCGCGGCGACCGCATCCTCTGCCAGATCGAACACAGCGCCGATCTCTTCGATCCGGAGACCATCGCCGCTTTGTTCGAGCGGCTGGACACGCTGACCGCCGCCGTGCTGGCCGATCCCGACCGCCGCGTCGGCGGCCTGCCGATCCTGCCCGCGTCCGAACGCGCCCTGTTGGCCCGTTTCAACGACACGCGCGCGCCGCTCGACACCCGGCGCAGCTTGATCCGGCCCCTGCTGGACCGCGTCGCCCAAACGCCCGACGCGCCCGCCCTGCTGTGGAACGGCCAACCGCCGCTGTCCTACCGGGCCTTCGCCGCGCGAGCCGGGGCGGTCGCCCGCCGTCTGGTCGCCGCCGGGGTCAAACCCGGTGATTGCGTGGCCGTCTGCGTCCCGCGCTCGCCCGAACTGTTGATCGCCATTCACGCAATCCTGATGGCGGGCGCCGGTTACGCCCCGCTCGGGACCGATCAACCGGCGGCGCGGATCGCCGGAATGCTGGAGGATTTGGGCCGCCCGCTGGTGCTGGCGACCGCCGATTCCCGCGCGCCGCTCGACGGGCTGTCCGCCCGCGTCCTGGAGCTGGGCGGGGTTGATGAGGCGGAACCGCTTGATCGAGGCGGGCCGGACGGGTTGGCCTACACGCTCTTCACCTCCGGCTCCACCGGGCGGCCCAAGGGGGTGGCGGTGGAGCAGCATTCGGTGCTGAACCGCGTCTTGTGGATGCAGGGCGCTTTCCCCATCGGCCCCGGCGACGTGATTCTGCAAAAAACCCCGGTGACGTTCGACGTGTCGGTGTGGGAGCTGTTCTGGTGGGGTTGGACCGGGGCCGCCGTCGCCCTGCCGCCGCCGGGCGCGGAGCGCGACCCGCAGGCGCTGGTCGAACAGATCGCCCGCGACGGCGTGACCGTGCTGCATTTCGTGCCGTCGATGCTCGCCGCCTTCCTGACCTGTCTGGAGGATGGCCGGGCCGACGCCGCCAAGTTGGCGCGCCTGCGTTACGTCTTCGCCAGCGGCGAGGCGTTGGACCCGTCGCTGGTCGAACGGTTCGACCGGCTGCTGCACCGCCCCTTCGGCGCGCAGCTCCACAACCTTTATGGACCGACCGAGGCCACGGTGGACGTGACGTGGCAGCCCTGCTCGCCCTGGACCGGCGGCGCGGTGGTTCCCATCGGGCGGCCCATCGCCAACACTCGCGTGCATGTGCTCGACGCCAGCGGCGCGCCGACCCCCATTGGGGTGGCCGGGGAAATCCATCTGGGCGGGCCGCAGGTGGCGCGCGGCTACGTCAACCGGCCCGAACTGACGGCGGCGGCCTTCATCGCCGATCCGTCCGCACCGGGCGAACGACTCTACCGCACCGGCGATCTGGGGCGCTGGCGGCGCGACGGGACCGTCGAGTATCTGGGCCGCATCGACCATCAGGTGAAGGTGCGCGGCCAGCGCATCGAACCCGGCGAGATCGAACACGCGCTGGAAAGCCACCCGGACGTTGAACGCGCCGTCGTCGTCCCCGTCACGGTGGACGGCCTGACCGAGTTGCACGGCTATGCGCTGACGCGGGGCGACGCCGTAACCTCGGCGGCGCTGCGCGCCCTGCTGCGCGACCGGGTGACGGAGGCGATGATCCCCGCCCGCTTCTTCCGGCTGGACCGGCTGCCCCTGACCAGCAGCGGCAAGCTGGACCGCAAGGCCCTGACCGGCGCGCCGCTGGACCGTCCCGCCGCCGCGCCGGTGGAACGGCTGTCGGACGTGGAGGCCGAGATCCGCGCCATCTGGCGGACCATCCTGCCCGACGCCGAACCCGGACCACGCGACGGCTTTTTCGAGGCGGGCGGCAACAGCCTGCTGGTGATCCGCCTGCACGAGCGGCTGAACGCCCGCTGGCCCGGCGTGTTCGGAGTCGCCGACCTGTTCGCCTGCGCCACCATCGCCGAACAGGCCAAGCGGGTGGCCCCCGCCGCCTCCACGCCTGTCGCCGCCGCGCCTGTCCCTGTGCAGACCACCCCCTTGCCGAACACGGACCGCCCCGCCGCCGCCATGCCACAGACCAACGCCCCCACCGCCGAAGCCCCGCACGCCATCGCGATTGTCGGCATGGCCGTCCGCCTGCCGGGCAGCGAGGATCTCGCCGGGTTCTGGCGCGACGTGTCGACCGGCGTGGACCGGGTGCGCCCGCTGCCCGCCGCGCGCGAGGCGGAAACCCGCGCCCTGCTCGCCGCGCTGGGGCTGCCGCAGCCCGAGCGATTCCGCGAGGCCGCCTATCTCGACGACGTGATGGGCTTTGAGCCGAAGCGGCTGCGGCTGTCGCCCGCCGACGCCGCCTTGCTCGATCCCGAACAGCGGCTGTTCCTGGACACCGCGCTGCGCGCCCTGGAAGACGCCGGGCGCGGCGGCGCGGCGCTGGACGACGCCCGCGTCGGCGTCTTCGTCGGCGGCGTGCCGGGAACGGCGTGGCGCGACGCGCTGATGCGCGGGGCGGCGGCCAACCGGGTGGAGCAGATCTTCGCGCTGAACGTCGCGTCGAACATCGCCACCCGCCTGTCCTTCCTGCACAATTGGCGGGGGCCGGCGGCGCTGATCGACACCGCCTGCTCCGCCTCGCTCGCCGCCGTTCACGCCGCCTGTCGGGCCTTGCGCGACGGCGATTGCGAGTGGGCCTTGGTCGGCGGGGCGAAAACCCTGCTGACGCCGCCCGCCGACGGCCAACGCCTGACCATCGACAGCTCCACCGGGCGGACCCGCGCCTTCGCCAAGGGGGCCGACGGAACCGGCATGGGCGAGGGGGCCGTCGCCTTCCTGCTGCGCCCGCTGGCCGCCGCACTGGCCGACGGCGACGCCATCCATGGCGTGATTTTGGGCAGCGCCGTCAACCAGGACGGGGCGAGCAGCGGCATGGCCGCCCCCAACCCGGCGGCCCAGGCCGAGGTGATCGCCGCCGCCGCCCGCGACGCCCGAATTCCGTTCGCCAGCCTGTCCTACGTCGAGGCGCACGGCACCGGAACCGCGCTGGGCGATCCCATCGAGATTGACGGGCTGACCCGCGCCGCGTCGGCGGAAACGACCGAGGTCGGCTTCGCCGCCATCGGCTCGGCCAAGGGCAATTACGGCCATCTCGACGGCGCCGCCGGGGCGTTGGGGCTGGCCCGCGCGCTGCTGTGCCTGATCCACGACCACGCCCCGCCGCAGCCCTTCTTCGACGCGCCGAACCCGCGCATCGACTTCGCCAAGGCCCCCGTCGCGGTGGCCCGCGCGCTGACGCCGCTGGCCGACCGGGGCGGCCCGCGCCGCGCCGGGGTCAGCGCCTTCGGCCTGAGCGGCATCAACGCCCATGTGGTGGTCGAGGCCGCGCCGCTCGTCGTCCGCCGCGCCCAATCGGCGGAGGGCTGGTTCGCCGTCGGCCTGTCCGCCCCCGACGCGGACAGCCTGCGCGGCTACGCGGGCGCGCTGGTCACGGCGCTGCGCCGCCACCCCGATTGGCCGCTGGCCGACGTCGCCCGCACCCTGACCGACGGGCGCGACGCGCTGGACGCCCGGCTGGCGGTGTGGGTGCGCGACCGGGGCGATCTGATGGCCCGTCTAGCCGTCTTCGCCGCCGCGCCCGACGCGGTGGAGGGGCTGGCGCTGACCGGAACCGCCGCCCGCGCCAACGGCGCGGAGGCTCATTCCGTCCTGCATCGCGACGAAAGCGCGGCGCTGGCCGCCGCGACCGCCTTCGTCGGCGGCGCGCGCCTGCTGTGGCCGCAGGACATTCCGACCGGGCGGGTTCATCTGCCCGCCGCCCCGCTGGCCCGCCGCCGCTGCCTGCCCGACCTGTCCCCCGCCCAGGCGATGGTCGCCGCTCCGGTTGGCCTGCTGGGTCCGGCGGTGGTGACGCAGCACGGGCGTTTCCACCCGGTGGACGCGCACGCCGAACGTTTTTGGCCGGTCGCCGACCATCGGTTGGAGGGCGCGCCGACCCTGGTCGGCATGGGCTTCCCGGCGCTGGTGGCCGAGGCGCTGGCCGACAGCCCCGTCCGCATCGACGATCTGCGGTGGATCCGCCCGCTGCGCCCGGCGGAGCTTGCCCCCGGCACGGTGACGTTGAGCATCGCTGACGACGGCGCCGCGACCCTGACCGGGCGGACGCTGGACGGGCGTTGGCAGACCTTCGCCAAGGCGACCGTCACGGCGCAACCGGCGCTGGCCGCCGACATGCTCGACCTTGCCGCCCTGGCGGCGCGCTGCGCCCCGTCCGGCGCGGTCCCGCCCTTCCAAAGCAAGAACGGCGTGGTTGAAGTCAGCCCGCGCTGGAACTGTCTGGAGCGTGTCGCCCCCGGCTCGGGGGAATCGCTGGCGTGGCTGCGCGCCCCGGCGGGCGACGGGGGCGTGCGCCTGCACCCCGGCCTGCTCGACGTCGCCACCGGCCAAGCGCTGGAAGAGGGCGGCATGGTGCCGACCGGCTGCGGAACCATCCTGATCCACGGCCCGCTTCCCGCCGATCCCGTCGCCCACGTCACCCGCCGCGCCACCGCCGACGGGGCGGAGGCCGACATCCATCTGGCTGACCGCGACAGCGGGCGGATCGCCGTCAGCCTGCTGGCCCTGCGCTGGACCCGGCTGACCAGCGCACGGACGACGGGCGACCTCACCCCGGCCCTGCCGGTGTGGGAGGCCGCGCCGCTGACCACCGCCGGTGTGTCCGCCGCCGATCCCGGCGGGCCGGTGGTTCTGATCGGCGAAGGCCCGCTGGCCGACCGTCTGGCCACTCATCTCAGCGCCGCCGGGCGTCTGGCCGCGCGCGGCGGCAGCGCCGCCCCCGACGCGGAAACGCTGTCCCGCGTCGGCGGCGCCGATCACCCCGCCATCCTCTTCGTTCCCGCCAGCGGTCCCGACGCCGGGATTCGGGCGGCGGCGGCGATGCGGTCCGTGTTGGCCGCCCTGCGCCACCCCACCCGCCTGTTGGCGCTGGGCGAGGGGGCCTTCGCGGCGGAGGGCGCCGACGCGCTCGACCCCTTCCAGGCGCTGATTTACGGCGTGGTCGTCTGCGCCGCCCAAGAAGAACCGATGCTGACCGCCCGTTACATCGATTGCGACGACGCCATCGGCCCGGCGGCCCTGCTGGCCGAACTGGCGGTTCTCGAACGCAACCCGCGCGCCGTGGCGTGGCGGCGGGGCCGTCGCCTGATCCGCCGCTTCCACCCCACCGAGGCCAAGGCCGAGGACGCCGCGTGGCCGACCTCCGGCTGCTGCGTCGTTTCGGGCGGCACGGGCGGGTTGGCGCTGATGCTGGCCGACACGCTGGCCGCCGGGGGCAAAATCGCCTTGGCCCTGCTGTCGCGCGGTGGCGAGCCGACCGGCGACGACGTCGATTCCGTCCGGCGGCGGGAGCTGCTGGAGGCGTTGCGCGCCGCCGGGCTGCGGGTCGCCGTCCACGCCTGCGACGTCGCCGACCGGACGGCGCTGGCGGAAACGCTGACCCGCGTCCGCCACGAGATGGGGCCGATCACCGCCGTCGTTCACAACGCCGGGATCGCCGATGGGGCGTTCCTGGGCAGCGGCGACCGCGCTGTCGTCGCCTACGCCAACGCGCTGACCGCCAAGGTTGAGGGTGCCCGCCTGCTTGACGAACTGACCGCCGCCGACCCGGTGGAGGCCTTCGTCCTGGCCGGTTCGCTGACCGGGCTGACCGGCGGGGCGGGACACGCCGCCTACACCGGGGCGAACGCCTTCCTTGACGCCTTCGCCGCGCAACGCCGCCGCCGGGGCAAACCGGCGCTGTCCATCGACTGGTGCGGCATCCGCGAGGTCGGCATGGCCGCCCGTCTGCTGAAGGGCCGCAGCATTGGCGTGGACGCCGGACCTGCCGACGTCGGCCCGCTGCTGCGCCGCGCCCTGGCCACGCAATCCCCGCAGGTCGCCATCCTCGACCCGACGATCAAGGCGGCGCTCGCCCCGCAAAGCGCGCCCGCCCCAGAGGCGCCCGCCACCCCAGCCCAAAGCGCGCCCGCCCCGATCACGTCGGCGCGGAGCGGCGCCAAACGCTCCGGCGGGGCGCGCGCGTTGGAGGCGGCGCTCGCCGCCGTTTGGGCCGACGTGCTTGGCTATGACACGGTGGCGCCGGACGATGATTTCTACGCCCTGGGCGGCGATTCCATCGGCGGCATGCAGATCGTCGAACAGGTGGTTCGCGACCTTGGCCAGATGATGACCCTGGTCGATCTGTTCGAGACGGGGACCGTCGCCAAGCTGGCCGAACGGCTGCGCAGCCGCGCCGCCGAACTGCGTCCGCAAGGCAACGGCCTGCGCCCCGCCCCGCAGCGCGACCGCTACCCGGTGGCGTGGGAACAGTTGGCCGTGCTGCGCGCCGAAGCGGCGGCGGACATGGGAACCGCCTACAATCTGCCCAACGGGCTGCATCTGCCGCCGGACGTGGACATGGCCCGGCTGCGCGCCGCGCTCGACGCGCTGGTCGCCCGGCACGAGATCCTGCGCACCCGCCTGATCCCCGCCGCCAGCGAGGCCGACGAACCGACCATGGCGATCCTGCCCCCCCGCCCGGCGCGGATCGAGGAGGTCGATTGCCCGACGGACGAGGGGCTGTTGCAAACGCTCAACGCCGCCGTGCGCCCGTTCGCGCTGTGGACGGACGAGCCGCCAACGCGGATCCTGCTGGGCCGCGTCGCCGGAAAGCCGCGCGCGGTGTTGCTCGACGTTCACCACTCCCTCGCCGACGCCTTCAGCATGGAGGTTCTGCAAGCCGACCTGATCGCGCTGTATGACGGCGCCGCCGACCCGGCCCCGACCATCCAGTTGAAGGATTACGCGTGGTGGAGCCGTTCGGGCGAGGGGGCCGCCGCGCCTGAGGAGGCGCGCGGCTATTGGCTGGACCGTTTCAAGGGCGCGTTGCCGGTGCTGGACCTGCCCGCCGACCGTCCGCGCCCGGCGCGCCACACCTGGCGGGCGGAAACCACCGAGTTTCCCATCGCCTGGGACACGGTCAGCCGTCTGCGCGCGTTTGCGGCGGAACGGCGGACGACGCCCTTCGCCGTGGTCACGGCGGCCTGGGCCTTGCTGCTCGCCCGCTACGCCCGCGTTGAGGATCTGGTCTTCGCCGTGCCGGTGAACTCGCGCGAGGGCGCGGCGATGGCGTCGATGACCGGGATGCTGGTCTCGCTGCTGCCGCTGCGGCTGGGGGTTCGCGCCGAGGACACGGTGGCCGACCTGATCCAACGCACCCACGCCGCCCATTCCGAGGCGATGCGCCACCGCGCCTATGGCTTGGGGCGGCTGCTGGCCGATCTGGCCCCGCCCGCCTCGCCCGACCGGGCGCTGCTGTCGGAGGTCACGCTCTCTTACATGAACTTCGCCGAGGGGGCCGGGCAAACGCGGGTCAAGGATGGGCTGACGCCCTTCGGGCTGGCCCGCCACGACGGCAAGAGCGACCTTGGCCTCTATGTCCGCGACCTGCCCGACCATATGGTGATGGCGGTCGAATATTACGCCGACCTGTTCGACCGCGACCGCATGGAGCGGATGGGCCGTCATTTCCGCGCCCTGTTGACCGCCCTGGTCACGGCGCAACCCGACGCCCTGGCCGCAAGCCTGCCGCTGACCGACGCGGAGGAGCGCGGGTGGCTGGCCGCCGTCGGCGCCGGTCCCACCCCGCCGCTGCCGCTGGAGCGCGGGTTGTTCGGCGCGCTGGCCGACCGCGCGGCGGCCAACCCCGACGCCCTCGCCCTGGTCGGCGCCGAGGGGGCTGTGAGCTACGGCGACCTTCTGCGCCGCGTCGCCGGGGTGTCCCGCGCGCTGCGGGAGGCCGGGATTTTGTCCGGCGACCGCGTCGCCCTGCATGTCGAACGCGACGCCAACGCCATCCTGCTGCTGCTGGGCTGCGTGGCGGCGGGGGCGGTCTATGTCCCGCTCGACCCCGCTTACCCCGCCGAGCGGATCGGCTGGATCCTGGAGGATTCGGCCTGCCGCGCGGTGATCGCCGACGCCGCCGGACGGGCGGTTCTGGCCCAGCTTCCCCCCAACCCCGAGCGCCGAATCCTGTCGGCGGAAACGCTGGCCGGGCTGGTCGCCGACAGCCTCACTCGCCCGCCAGCCAGCGGCCCGGCCTATGTGATGTACACCTCTGGCTCCACCGGAACGCCCAAGGGGGTTGTGGTGGCGCAGGCGGCAATTTTGCGGCTGGCGCTGGGCGGCGGCGATCTGACGATCACGGCGGACGACCGGGTGATGCAGACCGGGCCGCTGGCCTTCGACGCCTCGACCTACGAGATTTGGGCGACGCTGCTGAACGGCGGCCGCCTGTGCGTGGCCAACCGCGAGGAGGTTTTGGATCCTGCGGCTCTGTCCGCCGCCATCGCCCGCCATCAGGCGAGCGCGCTGTGGCTGACGACCGGGCTGTTCAACCGGCAGGTGGACGCGAACCCGCACAGCTTCGCCAACCTGCGCCTCGTGGTGACGGGCGGCGAAGCGATGAGCGCCCCGCACGCCGCGCGCGCGCGGCAAGCCTGCCCCGGCGTGACCTTCCTCAACGCCTATGGGCCGACGGAAAACACCACCTTCACCACGCTGCGCCGGATCAGCGCCGCCGATGCGACGCCGGGGCCGGTTCCGCTGGGCCGTCCCATCGCCCACACCACCGTCCGCGTCGTCGAACCGGGCGGCGCGCCGACCCCGACCGGGGTGTGGGGCGAAATTCTGCTGGGCGGGCTGGGGCTGGCCGAGGGCTACCTCAACCGCGCCGACCTGACGGCGGATCGCTTCGTCACGGATCCGGTCAGCGGCGAACGCCTCTACCGCACCGGCGATCTGGGACGCTGGCGCGCCGACGGCGCGCTGGAGTTTGGCGGACGGCGCGACGGGCAAATCAAGCTGCGCGGCTACCGCATCGAGCTGGAGGAGATTGAAAAGGCGCTGAACAGCCATCCGGCCATCGCCGACAGCGCCGTTCTGTTCCTGCCCGACCCGACGGGCGACAGCGAAGCGGACGGCGCGCTGGTCGCCTGCGTCCAACCGCAGGGCGAGGCCCCCAGCGCGGCGGCGCTGCGCGATTGGCTGGGGCGGCGTCTGCCCGCCTACATGACGCCCCGCCGCTTCGTTACCGTGTCGGCGCTGCCGGTCACGGAGAATGGCAAGATCGACCGCCGCCAGCTTGCCGCCGCGCTGCCGCCGCTGGAGGCCAACGACGACGACGCGGCGGGCGATCCGCCGCGCAACGAAGCGGAAACCCTGGTCGCCGAGGTGTTCAGCGAAGTGTTCGGGCGCAAAATCGCCGACCGCGACGCCAATTTCCTCGATCTGGGCGGTCATTCGCTGCTGGCGATCAAGGTGGTGAACCGCATCGCCCAGGCGACCGGGGTGCGGCTGTCGATGCGCGGCTTCTTCGCCGCCCCGACCGTCGCCGGTCTGGCCGCCCTGATCGACGACGAGGCCGAGGCCAGCGACGACATCGTTCCGGTTCCCGACGCCCCCAGCCACCCGGCCAGCCACGCCCAGGCGCGGCTCTATCTGGCCAGCCGGATGGAGGGGGAATCCGCCGGGGGCGGGGCCGCCTACAACATCACCTTCGCCCTGCCCTTCGGCGGGCCGCTCGACCTCGACGCGCTGCGGACGGCGTTGACCCGCCTGACGGAGCGTCACGAGACGCTGCGCACCGGCTTCATCGAAGAGGACGGGGCGATCCGCCAGCGCGTCGCCGCCAGCGCCGTTCCGCCCCTGGCGGTGGACGACCTGTCGGCCAGCCCCGACCCGCGCGGCGAAAGCCTGCGTCTGGCCCGGCGCGAGGCGGCCACCCCCTTCGACCTCGCCGCGCCGCCGCTGCTGCGCGCCCGCGCCATCCGCATGGGGGCCAGCCTTCTCGACCCGAACAACAATGTTGCGGGCGACGGCGAAGGCTGGCTGGTCCTGCTGGTCCTGCACCACATCGTCGGCGACGGCTGGTCGTCGCGCATCCTGCTGCGCGAGTTGAGCAGCCTGTACCGCGCCGCCCGTCCCGGCGGCGACGCGCTGGCCCCGCTGCCCGCCCTGCCGGTGGCCTACCGCGATTTCGCAGCGTGGCAGAACCGCCGCGACTGGACCGACGCCGCCCGCCATTGGCGCTCGATCCTGTCGGACGCGCCGGACAGCGTCGCGCTGCCCGCCGACCGTCCGGCCCCGGCGGTGCAATCGCACCGGGGCGACACCATCAGCCGCAGCCTGCCCGCCGCCCTGACCCAGGGCTTGGCCGCTTACGCCCGCCAGCGCGGGGCGTCCAGCGCGTCCACCGCCTTGGCCATGTTCGCCGGGCTGCTCTACCGCCTGACCCGCCAGGGCGATCTGGTGATCGGCTTCGGCGTCGCCGGGCGCGACCGGGCCGAGGTGGAGGGGTTGATCGGTTTCTTCGTCAACGTCCTGCCGCTGCGCGTGCGCATCGGCGACGAAACGGAGTTCGGGGCGCTGGTCGATCAGGTCCACGCCGCGATGATGGCGGCGATGGACCACCGCGACTTCCCGTTCGATCTGCTGGTCCGCAGCGTCGCCCCCCGCCGCGTCGCCAACCGCCAGCCGCTCATCAACGTGGTGTTCGAGTATCAGCGTTTTGAGGATCTGGACGCCGACGCGGCCTGCGCCGACACGCTGGGCGACCGCCTGTTCGGCGGCGGGCGCCCGGTCGATCCGGCCTTTGGCGGGGCCTTGGAAGAGGCCATCCGCACGCCGACCGCCAAGCATGATCTGCTGCTGTTCCTGACCGAACGGCGCGACGGCGGCACGCTGACCCTGGAATACGACACCGACCTGTTCGACCGGGCCACGGCGGAACGCTGGCTGGCCTATCTGGAGCAATTCGCCTCGATGGTTGTGAACCACGCAAACAAGGATGCCGCCGAATGAGGATCGCCGATTTCGTCTTTGACGCCAGCGCCAAGCCGACGGCGGCCCCCGTTCCGTTGACCGCCGCCGCCCGCGCCCCATCGACCGACACCATCGTCTCGCGCGTAGTCGCCTGGGCCGCCCGGCGTCCCGACGCCCCGGCTTTGGTGGACGAGGTTGGATCGACCAGCTACCGCACGCTCGACCTGTGGTCCAACCGCATCGCCCAGTGGCTGACCCGCGAAGGGCTGGCGCGCGAAACCCGCGTCGGCGTGATGATGGGCCGCCAGCGCGGCGCGCTCGCCGCCATGGTCGGCGTCATGAAGGCGGGCTGCGTCTATGTCCCGCTCGACCCCACCCAACCGCTCAGCCGCCGCCGCGCCCTGATCGACGCCGCCGGGGTCGAGGCCGTCGTCACCGAGGCCGCCGCGCTGGGCGACCTGCGCAGCCTGCAATGGCGTTGCCCGACGCTGCGTCATGGCCTGTGCCTGGACGCCGACGACGCCGAGCGGGTGATCGAAGCGCCGGGCGTGATGATGTCCACCGAGCTGTGGGACCATCTGGCCGGGGAGCAGGCCGACGACGCCGGGGCGGGCGGCTGGAAAAGCGCCTTCACCGGGCTGCCGATTCCGGGCGAGGCGCTGGCCGCCTTCGGCGCCAACGCGCGGGCCAAGACCGCGCCGCTGCTGACCCCATCGTCGCGGGTGCTGGAGGTCGGCTGCGCGTCGGGCTTCACCATGCGGCACGTCGCGCCGCTGTGCGGGTCCTACATCGCGTCGGACATCAGCCGCCTGAACGCCGAGCGGGTGGAGGCCAACGCCCGCAAGCTGGGGCTGACCCACGTCGCCGGGCGTCATCTGACCTCGCACGACATCGATTTGTTGGAGCCGGGCAGCCTGGATCTGATCGTCTTCAACAGCGTGATCGAAAGCTTCCCCGGCTTCGGCTATCTCGCCGACATTCTCGACAAGGCGGTGACGCTGCTGGCGCCGGGCGGGTCGCTGTTCCTCGGCAGCCTGTGGAATCTGGAGCGCAAGGACGATTATCTCGCCGATCTGGCCGCCTTCGCCCGCGACCACGCCGGGCAGGGTTACGCGACGCGCCTGGATTTCAGCGATGATTTCTTCGTTCCCCCCGCCTTCTTCCGCGATTGGGCGGCCAAGCGGGCGGAAAAGCCCTCCCTGGAATTCTCCGCCATCGACGCGCCGGGCTTCGACCCGGCCCCCTACGGCTTCGATCTGGTCATCCGCCTGGACGGTCGGGGCGAGGGCGCGCAGCCATTCCGCCATCTCGACGGGCGCCGCGCGCTCGACAGCCTGCCGGACAGCCCGCCCGCCGTCGTGGTCACGCCCGACCAGGGCGCCTATGTCATCTTCACCAGCGGCACCACGGGAACGCCCAAGGGCGTTCTGGTCGAGCACGCCCCGCTGGTCAATCTGGCCGACGCCATCGAACGGACGCTGTACGAGCCGCTGGGACAGGGCGATCAACTGGCGCTGAACTGCATTTTCGCCTTCGCCTTCGACGGGTCGATGCACTCCATCGGCACGGCGCTGCTGAACGGCCACGCCCTGCACATCCCCGGCGAAGAGACGCGCCGCGACCCCGCCCGCCTGCACGCCTTCATCGAGGCGCACGGGCTGGACGTCTGCGACGGCACCCCCAGCCTGTTCGCCATGCTGGTCGATCACTGGCACGACAGCGGAACGGCGACGTCGGTCCGGCTGGCCATTTTGGGCGGGGAGCCGGTGAAGGCCGAGATGCTGCGCCGCCTCTACAGCCTGCCCGCCCACGGCGACCTGAAAATCGTCAACCAATATGGCCCGACCGAAAGCTGCGTCTGCGCCACCCAGCACATCATGACCGCCGTCAATTGGGCCGAGCATCTGCCGCCGCCCATCGGCCTGCCGCTCGACAACATCCTGGTCAACCTGACCGACGGCGCCGGCCGGCCGGTGCCGGACGGCGTGCCGGGCGAGATCCGCATCGGCGGGCGTGGGCTGGCGCGCGGCTATCTGAACGACGCGGCGCAAACCGCCAGCCGCTTCGTCACCGACGAGGCCGGGGGACGCTGGTACCGCACCGGTGACATGGCCCGCCGCCTGTCGAATGGGCTGCTGCAATTCCTGGGGCGCGAGGACCGGCAGGTCAAGATTCGCGGCTACCGCGTCGAGTTGGGCGAGGTGGAGGCCAAGCTCGCCGCTCATCCGCTGGTCGGGCGCGTCGCCGTGATCGCCGCCGACCCGCGCGGCGACGGCGACACACTGCTTGTCGCTTATGTCGTGCCGCGTCCGGGATTCGACCCGACGCAGGCGCGCGCCGATCTGGACGCCGCCATGCCCGCCTGGATGATCCCGTCCTGGCTGGTCGCCATCGACGATTTGCCGATGACGCCGAACGGCAAGCTCGACGAGCGCCGCCTGCCGCCGCCCGCCGAACTCAACGCCCGCCCGAACCGGACCCGCCGCCCGCTCGCCACCGACGCCGAAAAGCGGCTGGCGGCGCTGTGGACCCGCATCCTTGAAATCCCGGTGGAGGATGGCGAGGATGATTTCTTCGCCATGGGCGGTCACAGCGTGCTGGCGGTGCGGCTGCTGGCGGCGGCGGAACAGGAGTTCGGCGTCCGTTTGCCGCTGGCCGAGCTGTTCACCAGCCCGACAATCGCCAGCATGGCGACGCTGATCGAACGGCGCGGCGACGCGTCGGACTGGCATCCGGTCGTCGCCGTCAACGCGACCGGCGCCCGCGTGCCGTTGCTGTGCTTCCACCCGGTCGGCGGCAACGTGCTGTGTTACCGCGAGTTGGCCGAGGCGCTTGGCCCCGACCAGCCGGTCTACATGGTGCAAAGCTATGGCCTGGAGGAAGGCCAGCCGCTCCACGCGTCGGTCGAGGCGATGGTCGCCGCCTATCTCGCCGCCGCCAAAAGCGTCGTTCCCAACGGGCCGGTGGCGGTGGCGGGCTGGAGCTTCGGCGGCTTGCTGGCGTGGGAGGCGGCCTGCCAGTTGCAGCGCGCGGGCGTCGATGTCCGCGCCGTGGCGGTGCTGGACGGCGTGGCGATTCCCGACGTGGTGCGCGACCTGCTGCGCAAGGACGAGTCGGACTATCTGGCCGCCCTGTTCGACGAAATGGGCCTGTTCGACGCCGAAACCCTGCGCCCGCTGACGCCCGAACAGCGGCTCGACCTGATCCTGGAACGCGGCAAAGGCGGCCATTTCCTGCCCGACGGCATGGACCGCGCCGGGATGCGCCGCCTGATGGCGCTATTCCAAAACAACGGCTTGGCCGCCGTGCGCTATCGCCCGCGCGGCTTCGATGGCAAGCTGCTGCTCGTTCGTCCGAAGGTCGAGACCAAGCAGGCGCCCGGCGTGTCCGGCGACCCGCTGAACGGCTGGGGGCCGTTGCCGTCGGGCGGGGTGACTCTCCGCTGGATGGAAGGCACCCACGGTCAAATGCTGGTCAAACCCTGGCTGGACGAACTGGCGGAGTGTCTGCGGAGCTGGTTGGATGCGGTCAATGGGTGATAGCGCGCGCAAACGGGGCCTCGTCGCCCCGGAGGCCGCGCGATGAACGTCGCGCTGTTGCTGGCCCGGTTGGGGCCGCTGCCGTTGCGGCGTCTGGTGGTCGGCGCGGCGGCCTCGGCGCTCAGCAGCGCCGTGGTGCTGGCCGTCGTCAACAAGGCGGCGCAGCAGATCGCCGACAACAAGAACGACGTCGTCAATCTGTGGATGGCGGCGCTGTTCGTCGTTTGCGTGCTGCTCTACACCGCGTCGGAAAGCTGGATGGTCGCCCGCATGGGGGCCGACATCGAGGAGGCCATCGACGGCCTGCGCATGCGGCTGCTCGACCGGCTGCGCCACGCCGATCTGTGGAAGCTGGAGCGCTTTGGCGAAACCCCGCTGTTCGAGAGCATCACCCAGAGCTGCCAAGTCATTTCGATGAATTCGCAGTTTCTGGCGCTGTCGCTGCGCTCGGCCCTGATGATCGTCGCGGTTTTGGTCTACATCGCCATCCTGTCGCCCTTGGCCTTCCTGCTGATCGGCGCGCTGATGGCCATCGGCGCGGTCAGCTACACCCGGCTGGGGCACGCGCTGAACGAACGGCAGGAGGCGTTGAACGCCCAAGAGGCCGGTCTGTTTGAAAGCGTGTCGGACCTGTTCGACGGCTTCAAGGAACAGCGGCTGAACAGCGCCCGCAGCCGTGACCTCAACGCCACCTTCGACCGCGTGTCGGCGACCACCACCACCGCCCGCAACGAGGTGCATCTCCACGGCTGGCAACAGTTCGTCTTTGGTGAAACCGCCTTCAACATGATGCTGGGCATGGTGGTTTTCGTCGTCCCCAACTACTCCTCCGCCTTCGGGCAGGAGGTGGTGAAGGTGACGGCGGCGATCCTGTTCATGGCCTCGCCGGTGTTTGGCCTGATGCAGTCGATGGCGGTGATGGGCGCGGCGGATTCTGCCGCCGGGCGCATGATCGAGCTGGAAAGCCAGTTGGACGGGCTGGCCGAACCGGGGGCCAGCGCCCCGCCCTTGCCAGTGCCCGAGAATTTCCAGGAGATCCGCCTGGAGGGAATCGAATTCGCCTTTCCCGCCCCGGCGGGGGAGCAAAGCTTCGCCGTCGGCCCCTTCGACCTGACCATCCGGCGCGGCGAGACGATTTTCGTCACCGGCGGCAACGGGTCGGGCAAATCAACCTTCATCAAGCTGCTGACCGGCCTCTATCACCCCTTGCGCGGGCGGTTGACGGTGGATGGCGTGGACATCGGGCCGGGCCGTCAAACGGCCTATCGCGCCCTGATGGCCACCGTCTTCGCCGATTTCCACCTGTTCGCCCGCCTCTACGGCATGGACCGCCCCGACCGGGCGGAGGCCGACGCCCTGATGCGCTGGATGGAGATGGAGCGCGTCACCGCCGTGGAGGGCGACCGTTTCGGACGGCGCGACCTGTCCGCCGGACAGCGCAAGCGGCTGGGGCTGGTCGCCGCCATTCTGGAGAAAAAGCCGATCCTGATCCTCGACGAATGGGCCGCCGATCAAGATCCGCATTTCCGCCTGAAATTCTACCGCGAGATCGTGCCGGAGCTGAAACGGCGCGGCCTGACCATCATCGCCGTCACCCATGACGATCATTATTTCGACGTCGCCGACCGCCGCCTGCACATGGAGGAAGGCCGTTTGAGCGAACTTGTTGTCCCGCAAGGGGGTGCGGCGTGAGGCTGATCCGTCTGATCCGGCAGGAAATTCCGCAAAATCTGCGGTCGCTGGCGATCATGACCGCGCTGTCGGCGCTGTCCACCTCGGTCCTTCTCTGGGTCGTCGATCTGGCCGCCAAGGACGCCGCCAAGGGAACGCTCAGCGTCCGCCTGCTGCTGCTGTTCGCCGTCACCATCACCCTGTTCGGCGTGACCCACAATTACGTGCTCGTCACCGCCTCGCAGGACGTCGAGGGGCTGATCCACCGGCTGCGCGTGCGCCTGTTCGACGCGGTGCGCCGGGCCGATCTGGTGACGGTCGAACGGGTGGGCCGCGCCGCCCTGCACGGCGCGCTGACGCAAGACACCCACACGCTGGCCCGCACCCTGCCGATGCTGGTGATCGGCGGGCAGCAGGCGACGATGCTGGTCTTCCTCGCCCTGTATCTGGCGTGGCTGTCGCCCATCGCCTGCGTGATGGCCTTCAGCTTCGCCGGGTTCGCCGTGGCTTTGCGCTTTTCGCGGATGGCGGCGCTTGGCCAGTCGATGCGGGCGGCGATGGGGGCGGAAATGTCGGTGTTCGACGGGCTGACCGACCTGTTGCGCGGCTTCAAAGAGGTGCGGATGAGCGTGCGGCGGGCCGACGGGGTGATCGACGATCTCGCCCACGCCTCGGACACCGCGCGGCGGGTCAACACCGGCATGAAGGCGCAGTGGGGCCGCGAGTTCGCCCTGCTCCAGGCCCTGTTTTACGTGCTGGTCGGCTTGATGGTCTTCGTCGTGCCGCTCTTCACCACCAGCTATCACGAGGTGGTGGTCCCGGCCACCATGGCGGCGCTGTTCATCGTTGGGCCGGTCGGCACACTGGCCCACGTCACCCCGCTGGTGACGCAGACCGAATTCGCCCTGGCCAACATCGAAAGCATGGCGACGCTGCTGAGCACGGCGGCGGGAGACTCCCCAGACGAGACCGCCCGCGCGCTCAACCAGCCGCCGCAGCGGATCGCGCTGCGCAACGCCAGCTTTTCCTACACCGACGCGGCGGGGATCCCCATCTTCTCGGTCGGGCCGCTGTCGGCGGAGTTCCACGCCGGGGAGATCACCTTCGTCACCGGCGGCAACGGGTCGGGCAAATCGACCATGCTGCGGCTGCTGACCGGGCTGATGCCGCTCAGCGGCGGCAGCCTGCTGGCCGACGGCGAGCCGGTGGAGCCGGAGCGGATGCAAAGCTACCGCGACCAGATTTCGGCGATTTTCTCCGACTATCACCTGTCGCGGCGGCTCTACGGCGTCACCGATCCCGACCCGGCCCGCGCGCGGGCGCTGCTGGAGCGGTTGGAGATGCAGGACAAGGCCAGCGTCCAGGATGGGGCCTTCACCACCGTCGATCTGTCCACCGGCCAGCGCAAGCGGCTGGCCCTGGTCGTCGCCCAGATGGAGGACAAGCCGGTCATCGTCCTCGACGAATGGGCCGCCGACCAGGATCCCCATTTCCGCCGCGTCTTTTACGAAGAGCTGCTGCCCGAGATGAAGGCCAAGGGAAAAATCGTCATCTGCGTCACCCATGACGACCGTTGGTTCGGTCTGGCCGACCGCGTGTACCACATGAACGAGGGCCGGATCGAAGCCGGGCGCGTCGGCCCCGCCTCGGCGCAAGACGGAGGCGCGGCATGACACGCAATCCCTGGCTGCAAGGCTTCCGCCCGGTTTCCCAGCCGCGCCGCACGCTGGTCTGTTTCCCCTACGCCGGGGCCGGGGCGGCGCTGTACCGCGATTGGCATCTCCACGCCGCGCCGGACGACGAGATCGTCGCCATCCGGCTGCCGGGCCGCGAAAGCCGCATCGGCGAACCCTGCCTGACCGACGTGGCGGCGGCGGTTCCGGCGATCCTCGACGCGCTGGCCAGCCGGTTGGACCGTCCGTTGGTCCTGTTCGGCCATTCGCTGGGGGCGGCCTTGGCCTACGCCACCGCGCGCGCCCTGATCGCGCGTGGACATCCGCCCCGGCTGCTGGCCGTCTCGGGTCGACGGGCGCCGGACCAGCCGCTTCGCCGCGCGCCGACCGCCAGCTTGAGCGAGGCGGAGTTCCGCGACCGCCTGCACGCGCTGGGCGGCACCCCGCCGGAGGTTCTGGCCTGCGCCGAGTTGATGGATCTGATGCTGCCGCTGCTGCGCGCCGATTTCGCCATGTCCGACGGGTTTTCCGATCCGTCCCCCGCTCCCTTGCCGATTCCCCTGTTCGCCTTCGCCGGAACCGAAGATCCCGAGGTCAGCGTGGCCGACGTGGCCGGGTGGGAACGGGCGGCGGGGGCCGGATTCACCCTGCGCGCCCTGCCGGGCGACCATTTTTTCCTGACTCCGCACCGCCGTGAAATTGTAAAAACCATTCTTCCACTCGACTTATAAAATCATGATTGTCCTCACCCCCTCCGATTGCGCCGTTGCCGATTTGACGATGACCTGTTCATTCGTTAGCCCATATCAGGACTCCGCCGGTTCCACCCGTCGGCGGTTCAACGCGGGCCGTCCCCTTGGGGCCGTCACACGCCGCGCGCCGGTTTGGCGCGCGGTCTTCACCGATGCTTTTTTGGGAGCACCAACCGATGGTCATTAAGAAAGACCCGCCGACCGGCGACGGCGCCCCGCCGATCACGCCGGATCCGGTGGTCGAAGCGACCGCCGCCCCGACCACCCCGGTCGTGACGGACAGCGCCGCCGAAACCGCGTCGGAAGCCGCGCCGGAGGCTGCGGCCCTGGACGCGGCCCCGGAAGCGGTCGCCTCCGAAGCGACCGTTGAGAGCGAGCGCGAGCGTCACGCCCACACCATCATCCGCAACCATGTGCTGCTGTCGGCCGCCGCCGGGGTCATCCCGGTGGCCTTCGTGGACACCGCCGCCGTGGCCGTCGTTCAGCTCCGTCTGTTGAAAGAGCTGTCGGACGTCTATGGCGTCAGTTTCCGCGCCGACATCGGTCGTTCGGCGGTGGGAACCCTGCTGGCCAGCGTCACCCCGGCTCTGCTGGGCGGCGGCATCCTGGGTTCGGCGGCGGTCAACGCGGCGCTGCGCAGCGTGCCGGTGGTCGGCACGGTCACGCGCTTCGCCACGCAACCGCTGTTCAACGCCGCCTTCACCTACGCGCTTGGCAAGGTGTTCCAGCAGCATTTCGCCTCGGGCGGCACCTTCCTGACCTTCGACCCGGAAAAGGTGAAAACCTATTTCCGCGAGAAGTATGACGAGCTGCGCCGCCGCAAGGGCGTGGTTCCTGACGCGGTTCCCGACGCCGTCGCGGCCTGATCCGTGCTAGGAGGACAGGGGCGGAGGGGCCGTTTCGGCGTCTCCGCCCCAGCCCCCCCGGCTGCGTCATCCCGCGCGCCGCCCGAGCGACGCCTGTTTTTTCTTGAGGCCCGGACCATGCCGATCATCTTTTCTGGCCTGTACATCACCGCCTGCGTGGTTTGCGGCGTCATGGGGCGCAACACAGTGTTCGGGTTCATGGGGCATTTCCTGCTGGCTCTGTTCCTGACGCCAATGGTTGATTTCATCATCCAGGCGGTTGGACGGCCCAGCGCCCGGCTGCGCGAAAAGATCCTGTCGCTGAGATCCCGATGACCACCATCGATTTGGCCCCCCACCACCCATCCGCCCCACAGCGCGCCCGGCTGTGGCTGAAGCGGCACGCCATTTCCTTTTACGCGCTGATTCTGACCACGCTGATGGCGCTGTTCGCGCTTGGCCCGTCGATCTTCATCGAGGTGCCCGCCGGTCACGTCGGCGTGTTGTGGCTGCGTTTTCTCGGCGGAACCGTGACCGAACATGTCTTCAAGGAAGGCATGCACGTCGTTTTCCCGTGGGACGTCGTGACCCTGTATGACGTCCGTCTGCGCAACGACAACCGCAAATACGAAGCGGTGTCGGCCAACGGCATGGCGCTGACGGTGGAGGTGGCGATCCGCTACCGCGTCAACCCGCCCGCCGCCGGTCTGCTGCACAAGCTGACCGGACCGGCCTACGCCGAAACCCTGGTCCATCCCAAAATGGCCAGCCTGGTGTATGAGTTCATTTCGGAACGCAACCCGGAGACCTTCTATTCCTTTGACCGCGCCGACATTCAGAATTTCCTGCTGACCCACGCGCGCAAGGACTTCCCGGTCCCCCCCGACGAATTCGACATCGCGCCCGAACATGCGGGCGAGGCGATGATCCGGGTGGAGGATGTGCTGGTCAGCGGCATCGCCCTGCCGCCGCTGGTCCGTCAGGCCATCGACCGCAAGATGGAACAGCAGCAGATCATGCAGGAATACGATTTCCGCGTCGCCCGCGAGGCCAAGGAGCGGGACCGGAAGCGGATCGAGGCCGAGGGTATCCGCGACTTCCAGGAAACCGTCGCCCACACCATCACGCCGGAATATCTGCGCCTGCGCGGCATCGAGGCGACGCGCGCCTTCGCCGATTCCCCCAACGCCAAGACGATCATCATCGGCGGGCGCGACGGTTTGCCGGTCATCCTGAACACCGCCGACGACGCCAAGCCGACGGCGGCCCCAGCGCGCGAGGCCGCGCCGCAACAACCAGCCGCGCCGTTGCCGACCTCGCTGCCGACCGCCGCTTTGCCGACCACGACCATGCCAGCCATGCCGGCGAACGACCCGCCGTCCAACGCCCCGCCACTGCCGCCCGCTGCGGCGCTGCCCTCGGCGACGCCGTAACGGGTGGGCGCGGTCAGGGAAGCCGCGCGCCGGTGAAGGGGTTCCAGCCTTGGGCGGCCAGCGCCGCCCAGGCGGTGGCCCCCAGATGCGGGCGGCGGTAATAGAGGAAATCGGCGGTCTTGCTCTCCGGCCCGATGGCCAGCCCGGTGGTCAGCACAGCCGAGCGGGTCGCCCACAGGAATCCGCCGGGGCTGACGTCCTGCAACAGATCGGCGAACAGCCGGTCGGCGTCGGCCTTACGCCCCACCGCGCGATAGGCCAGCGCCGCTTGCGCCGTGCCTTCCACCCACACCCCGTCGCGGTCGTCGTTGAAGTCGAAACCGCCCTCCACCCCATGGGCGCGTTCGGCGTAGGCCAGCGCCGCCCGCCAACCCGTCGGCGCGTCGCGCAGCAGCAACGGCCAGAGCTGGGCGTCCAAGCCGGAGGTGGCGCGGCTTACCGTCACCCCGTCCGGCGTGGTGCCGACGGGGAAGTGATCGCCGCCCGCCGCCCACAACGCGTCCAGGAAGCCGCGCGCCGCCTTGGCCGGGGCCGCCCATTCGCCGCCGCCGCCCAGCCGGTCGAACAGGGCGACCAGATCGGTGTTGTGCTCCGTCGCCTTCCAGGTCAGCGCTTGCGGCGCGTTGTCGAAGCCCTGCACCCCGCCGTTGAAGCCGCCCAGCCCGCGCGGATCGGCGGCGTGCTCCACCACCCAACGGGCCAACCCCGCCGCCCCCTCGCGGAATCGCTTTTCGCCGGTCGCCTCGGCCAGGGTCAGCAGGGCCAGCCCAGCCCAGGCGACGTTGCCGGTGGCGGTGCCGACCTGATAGGGATCCTCCAGCCAACGGTTTTCCACCACGTCCCACCAGCCCATCGGCGGAATCGGACGCTGCTTTTGCGCGCCCGCCCGGTAGGTGTTGCGCAGCCGCCCCTTGCGCCCGGCGCGGTCGAGGTTGGCCGCGTCCAACAGCGCCTCGCCGATCCGCAACGCCTGCCCACGCTGGCCGCAGGCGTGCAGCGCGATCACGGCCAGCGCGTTGTCGTAGGTGAAGGCGGCGACGGACAGCGCCGGTTCCGAGGTCGGCCCGGCGGCGAAGGCGTTGTCGTAGCTGCGCAGAAACACCGATCCCGAACCGGGGATCTCGTCAACCCGCGCGGTCAGGGTGGCGCAGGTCTTCGCCGCCAGCTCCGCCCCGGCGGTTGACGCGGTTGCGGCGCGGGCCGGGACGTTGGCCGTCCACAGCAGCGCCGCCACCGCGACCATCGTTCCCAACGCCGCCCGGCGTCCCTCATTGACCACACGCATGACGGACACCGTCGCTTTCCAGATTCATAGGAACGCAACATATGGGCTGTTCGCCCCGTCGCCGCAACCGCAGCCCTCACAGGGTCCGCGCGGCGACCCAGGCTTGCCCCAGGGCCAGACCGCCGTCGTTCGCCGGGGCCTGACGCGGCAGCAGCGCCGCCACCCCGGCGGCGGCGAAGCCGTCGAGCAGACCCGCCGCCAGCACGCCGTTCATCAGGCAGCCGCCCGACAGCGCGATCTGCCGCTCCCCGCGCGCTTGCAACTCCGGCAGCGCCCAGGCGATCAACGCGGCGACCAAGGTTCCGTGGAACAGCTCCGCCCCCTCCGTCGCGTCGGTCGCCGTCAACAGACGCTCCAGCAGAGGGGTGAGGTCGAGCACGCCGTCGCGGACGCTCCAGGCCCCCTCGGCGACGCGCGGGCGGCGGACCAGCGATTCCAGCACCATCGACGCCTCGCCCTCGAACCCGGCCAGCGGGCGCACGCCGAGGATGCCGCAAGCCGCGTCGAACCAGCGTCCGCAAGAGCTGGTCAGCGGCGCGTTGATCCCCCGCTCGATCATCCGCCGAACCCCCTCCGCCGGGCCATGGGCGGCGAAGCGGGCGGGAATCTCCTCCGCCCGGCCCATCCGCGCCAGCGCCGCCGCCGCCATCCGCCACGGCTGTCGGGCGGCGACGTCGCCGCCGGGCTGGGCCAGTCGGGCCAGCCGCCCAAGCCGGGTGAAGCCCGCGCCCTCGACCCGCAACAACTCCCCGCCCCAGGATTCGCCCCCCGGCCCCAGCCCGAAGCCGTCGAGCGCCAGACCAAGCGTCGGTTCCGTCACCCGATGTTCGGCCAGAACGGCGGCGAGATGGGCGTGATGATGCTGCACCGCCACGATGGGCAGGCCCAAGCGTTCGGCAAAGCGGGTGCTGGGAAAATCCGGGTGGGCGTCGTGGGCGACCGCCACCGGCGCCACCCCCAACAGATGCAGCAGATGGCCGACCGTCTCCTCGAAAAAGTCGATGGTCGCGGCGTTGTCGAGATCGCCGATGTGCTGGGACAGGAACGCCTCGTTCCCCCGCGTCACGCAAATCGCGGTCTTCAAATGGCCGCCGACCGCCAGAATCGGCGGAACCGGGTGGGCCAGCCGGATCGGTTCGGGAACCCGCCCGCGCCCCCGGCGCAGCACGGCGGGGGCGCCAGCCAGCCAGCGCGCCACCGAATCATCGGCGCGAACGATGATGGGTCGGTCATGATCGACGATGACGTCGGCGATCCCGCCCAGCCGCGCCCGCGCCTCGTCGTTGTCGATGACCAGCGGTTCGCCGCCGGGGTTGGCCGAGGTCATCACCAGGGCCAGATCCTGCGGCTCCTCCAACCAGTCCGTTCCAGCCGGTCGCCCCGCCGCCTCGTGAAACAGCAGGTGATGCAGCGGCGTGTAGGGCAGCATGACGCCCAGCCACGCCAGATCAGGGGCGACGCCGGGGGCCAGCGCCGGGCCGTCCGCGCGCCGCCGGGCCAGCAGGATCGGGCTAGCGTGGCCGGTCAACAGGGCGCGCTCCTCCGCCGACAAGGCGACGAAGCGGGCGGCGGAGGCGGCGTTGGCGACCATCAGGGCGAAGGGCTTGCCGTTGCGCTGCTTGACCCGGCGCAAACGCTCCACAATGTCGGCCCGCGTCGCGTCGCAGACCAGATGAAAGCCGCCCAACCCCTTCAGCGCGACGATCCGCCCAGCGCGCAGATGGTCGAGGATAACCTCCGGCGGGTGAGACAGTCGGGGGCCGCAGTCCGGGCAGGCGGTGGGCTGGGCGTGAAAGCGGCGGTCGGTCGGGTCGCCATACTCCGCCGCGCAAGCCGGGCAGAGCGGAAAGCCCGCCAGCGCCGTTTGTGGCCGGTCGTAGGGCAAGCGGCGGGTGATGGTGAAGCGCGGGCCGCAATGCGTGCAGTTCAAAAAGGCGTAACGATGCCGCCGGTCGGCGGGATCGAACAGCTCCGCCAAACAGGCCGGACAGACGGCGGCGTCGGCGGCCACGCCGGTGGCGACAACCCCGCTGGCGTCGCTGGCGTGGATGGCGAAGCCGGTTTCCCCCGCTAGGACCGGGCGCTCGACGCTCTCCACCGCGTCGATGCGGGCCAGCGGCGGGGCCTGCGCGGTCAGCGCCTCGACAAAGGCGGCGACGCCCTCCCCCTGCCCCTCGATCAGCACGCCCTCGGAATCGTTGCGCACCCAGCCGGTGACGCCAAAGCGCAGGGCCTGCGCGTGGACATGGGGGCGGAACCCCACGCCTTGGACCTGCCCGCGCACCCGGATTTGCAAGCGCCGCGTCACGCCCGACATGTCCCCTCAGGCCGCCGAATTCATCGCCGCCATGGAGCGGATGGAGCGGACGAGGCTCTGCGGCATCACCGGCTTGGCCAGCAACGACAAGCCGTCGGCCACATCCACCACCTCCGCCATCAACTCCTCGGCGTAACCCGTGACCATAAGAATGGGAATGGGGTTGTTGCGCGCCCGGATGGCGCGGACCATGTCCAACCCGTTCATGCCCGGCATCATGTGGTCGGTGACGATCACGTCAACCGGCGGCCCTTGATCGAGCAAGCCAAGCGCGGTTTCCGCGTCCGCCGCCTCTTGCACGGCGAAACCAGCCTGAGTCAGAAAATCGGCGGTGGCGCCGCGCACCAGATCCTCATCATCCACCAACAGGATCGAGCAGAGGCTCGCCGCCTCGCCCACCGGCGCCCGCGCCGACGAAGTCGCCGGGGTAATCGCCACCATTTTCGCCGCCGCGCGCGGCAGGAACAGCGTCACCGTGGTTCCGCCGCCGGGCTGGCTGTCAATCGCCACGCCGCCGCCCGATTGGGTCGCCAGCCCATGCACCATGCTGAGGCCCAGGCCGGTGCCGCGCCCAACTTCCTTGGTGGTGAAAAAGGGTTCAAAGGCGCGGGCCGCCACCTCGGGCGTCATGCCGGTCCCGGTGTCGCGCATGGCGATGGCGACATACTCGCCGGACGACAGGCCCGCGATGGACGACTCGCCGACCGCCCGGTTGGTCGCGGCGATGGTCAGGGTTCCGCCGCCGGGCATGGCGTCGCGCCCGTTGATCGCCAGATTCATCAGCGCCATTTCCAACTGGTTGGCGTCGATCATCGCCGACCACAGGCCGGGGGCCGACCAGCGTTCCACCCGCACCGAACCGCCAAGCGTCCGCTCCAACAGCGCCGCCACCCGCGCGGTCAGCGCGTCCACATCGACGATCTCCGGGCGAAGCTGCTGACGCCGCGAAAAAGCCAGAAGATGCTGGGTCAGCGTCGCCCCGCGCTCCACCGCTTGAAGCGCCATGCGGGCGGGGCCGACCACGCGGTCGTCCTGGCTGCGGCTTTCGATGACGTGCAAATTGATGCCGATGGCTTGAAGCAAATTGTTGAAGTCGTGGGCGACGCCGCCGGTCAATTGACCGATGGCCTCCATCTTCTGGGCCTGCCGCAACGCCTGTTCGGCCTGCTCGCGCCCTTCCACCGCCTGCCGCGCCTCGGCCATCGCCTGGGCCGTCGCCTCATAGGCCCAGAATTGGCGGGCCAGCGCCCACAGCGCCAACAGCACCGCCAACGCCCCGACCAGCCCAGCCACGATGATGGTGGCCACCTGCGCGCGCCAGCCCGCCAACACATCCACCAGCGTCCGCGTGACGTTCACCACCACCGGATAGGCCTGCACCGCCCGCGTCGCCACCACCCGCGTTCCAGCGTCCAACCCGTCCGGGGCCAGAAACACCCCGGACTCGGCCTTTGACAACACGTCCAGGAACAGGCGTTGACCAACCGGCTTGCCGACGCCGGGCAGCGCCGGATGACGGGTCAGCAAAATGCCGTCGCGCCGCCACAGGCTGATGCTGCTGGTCGCGTCGCCAACCCGCAAACCGCGATAGAGCCGCTGGAAATAATCAAGGTCGATGGCCCCCAGCGCCAGCCCAAGAAAGCGGCCATCGGGAGCGCTGACCCGGCGGGCCAGATAGACGGTCCAAGCGCCGCTGCCGCGATTTTCCACCGGCTGGCTGAGAAACGGCTCGTCGGTGTTGCGGTCCTTCAGGGCGAGAAAGTAATCGCGCTCGGCCACGTTGATGGCCGGTGGCGGGTAAAAGCGCGAAAAATTGACCAGTTGTCCATCCGCCCCGATCAGCGTCACCGTGTCGATCTGCGGCACCACCGACGCTTTGGCCTTCAGCAGTTCATGCGTGTCCTGGTCGGAGCGCAGGCGGACGACATCCTCGGGCGTCGCCACGCCTTCGGCCTTCATCTGGTCGATGACGCTGGTCAACACAAGATCGACGCTCTGAAGCGCGCGCGCGGTTTGTTCGGCCAGCGACAGGTTGAGCGTCGTCAACTCGCGCTTGGCCCCGTCGATCTCCTTGTCGCGCAAAATTTGGGTGTACTGAGCCGTTCCCGCCACAATGACGGCCAGCGCCAAGGCGCCGATCAAAAGAAGAAGTTTCAAGGGCCGACTCGCGCGCAGGTGAGAGAGCCATCGGTCAGGCCAGGACGGCAAAACGGATCGTGCAACCATGGCGTTAAGGCTCACCCCCCACCGCCAAGATTGCAACCAGCGCGGTTTGTGGATCATCGGCGGCGCTGTGGCAAGCGTCAAGGTGGCGTTCCGCGCGACCCTGCCTAGCCAAGCCGCATAGGCCATAGGGACAAATCAGTGACCAAACAGATCCAGTTCCGGATCCGGGTCGGTCGCCGGATGGACCAGATCGGTGCAACCGACGCCAATCAAGCGGAAGGCGCGCCCGTCCACCTCGCGCTCCAACAGGGCCAGACCGGCGGCGAAAATGGCGTCGGCGGAACTGGTCGGCTCAACCCGGCGGGAGCGGGTGAGTTGTTGGAAATCCTTGGTCTTCAGCTTCAGCACCACGCTGCGGCCCAACAGCCCTTCGCGCTCCAACCGTCGCGCCACCTTGGCGGCCAGCGGGCGAAGCTCCTGCGTCAGGGCGGGCAAGGCGGTGACGTCCCAGTCAAAGGTTTCCTCCGACGAAACGCTTTTGCTGACCGATTCCGGCTGGACCCGCCGGGTATCCTCGCCGCGCGCGAAGTTGTGCAGAACCCGCCCCATCGCGCCATAACGCTTGACCAGCCAATGCTCGTCCTTGTCCTGAAGATCGCCGACGCGGGTGACGCCGTCGGTGAACAGCTTGCGTTCCAAGGCCGGGCCGACGCCCCACAGGATGGTGACGCGCTTGGGCGCCAGAAAGGCCGCCGCGTCGGCCCGGCCCAGCACGGAAAAGCCGCGCGGCTTGTCGAGGTCGGACGCGATTTTCGCCAACAGCTTGTTGTAGCTGAGGCCAATCGACGCGGTGATGCGCAGCTCGCTTTCAAAGCGGCGGACGATCTCGACCAGCGCCTGGGCCGGGCTGACGCTCAGACGCTCCTCAACCCCGCTCAGGTCGAGATAGGCCTCGTCGATGCTGATCGGTTCGACCAGCGGGGTGAAGGCCTCCATGATCGCGCGGGCACGGTGGCCGACCTCTTTGTATTTGGCGATGTCGGGCCGGATGATGGTGGCGTCGGGGCAGCGGTCCAGCGCCTCGCGGATCGTCATGGCCGAGCGCACCCCCGACATGCGGGCGACGTAGCAGCAGGCGGCGACCACCCCGCGATGGTCGTCGCCGCCGACGATCACCGGACGGCTGGCCAGTTCGGGCCGGTCGCGCTTTTCCACCGTGGCGTAAAAGCTGTCGCAATCAATGTGGCCGATGGTCAGGGCGTGCAATTCCGGGTGACGGAACAGGCGGCGGCTGTCGCATTTCGGGCAACGCGCGGCCTGCCCGTCAAACGCGGCGGCGCAATCACGGCAGACACAGGGCGCGCTCATCCCAGCCAAAACCTCCGGCCCGGCTCGCCCGCCCAACCCAGCGGCGGCGACCCGGCCCGCTCACTCTAGCAAAACCGCGCGCGCCGGGCCAGCCTGTTGGGTACAAAAAAGGAACAAACACCGCCAAGCCACTGCCTCCACACCGAACAGAACGCAGGGTGAAGCTGATTTTGCCTGCATCAGAGGCTGGATTGTAGGGCAAATCATTGGCTTGCCGACACGCTGGAGGAGCCTGGTCCCCACCACCAAACAACGAATCAATATGTTCGGCGGCATGGTTCTGGTCACTATGAGCGCACCACAACTCCCAGGCATCTCTCACCGGAAAAGTCTAGAACAAGAGCATCAGGAATGTGCTACAATGAGCCTATGTTCATCGAATGCGATAAGGACAAAAAATGATTGAAAATTTAAAGAGAAATATGGAGAGCGTATTTCAATTATACGAGGAGATCCTGACGGGAGATCGAAGGAAAAAATTCTTCATTGTCGGCATAAACGATAGTCATATTACAACGTCGAGCCATCGTGAAAGGGGAAATGAAGCTTTAATTTCAATACATTCAATAAAATACCTCGCAGGCATGATTGAAGATGGAAAGCACTACCCTATAACAATCATTACAGACATTATGTCAAGCGCCAACCTTCCGCATCACTCAATGCAGCCCAGACTGCTAGGTTTAGCAAAAGAATTTAAACGCAGAATGGAAATATTTCAAAGCATTAGTCATTATAAAAATAATTTTTACGAAGAGGTTGACAATGCCCTAAAGGGAGAAAAATGGATGAAAAATATTGATAATTATCCAGAAAAGCCGGAGAAACGACTAATTTCAGCATGGGAATATCAAAGAAATCCTAACGTGGTTGCCGCCGCCCTTTCACGGGCAAAAGGAACATGCGAACGATGTGGGGAAAATGCTCCATTTAAACGGAAAGCAGACGAATCTCCCTATCTTGAGGTTCATCACATCGTCCCGCTTTCGGAGAATGGAGACGACACAGTTGATAACACCGTGGCGCTCTGTCCAAATTGCCATAGATTTTCTCACTATGGGTAAATGGCGCGCCGCCTGTGATGCCAAGAACTGCTCAACCTTTCTCATAGGAGGATGCGGCCCATCACATGGTGTAGGGTTGGCAGATTATGGCAAGTTCCTTACTTCACATATGTTCTAAACACATCATGAAGATCAGACACATTTCCTGATTATTTCTCATTTTCCTGCGCCGCCCCTACGGCCTCAACCCGTCGCCGTCCACCGCCAGCCGTCCGGCCACCACCGCCGCCTGGGTGCGGCTGACCACGTTCAGCTTGCGCAGGATGCTGGAGACATGGACCTTGACCGTCTGTTCCGACACGTTCAGATCCCCGGCGATCTGCTTGTTCAGCTTGCCGTCGACGATCATCGTCAAGATGCGCAACTGCTGGGGCGAGAGAGAGGCGAAGCGGCGGGCGGCTTCGGCCTCGTCGGCTTCGGGGGTGTCGAGCGCGCTGAGCGGCGGCGCCCACACGTCGCCCGCCAGAATGGCGCGGATGGCGTCGGCCATCGCCGCCATCGACAGGGATTTCGGGATGTAGCCCGACGCGCCATAGGCCAGCGCCCGGCGGATGGTGTCGGCGTCCTGCAAGGCCGACAGGATGGCGACCGGCACCGTCGGGTGATGGGCCAGCATCAGGAACAGCCCGGCAAAGCCGTGGGTTCCCGGCATGTTCAGGTCAAGCAGCACCAGATCGACGCCGTCGGGCCGGGCCGCCACCGCCGCCATCACGGCGTCCAGATCCAGGCATTCGATCACGGCGGCCTCCGGCATCGCCCGGCCCAGCGCGTCGCGCAGGGCCGCCTGCACCAGCGGGTGATCGTCGCCGATGACGATGGTTGTTGTGGTGATGTCCGCGTCGCTGTTCATGCCGTCGTTTCCCCCTGGCGCTGGGCCGTCCGGCTTTTGTCCGGTTCCGGCTTGTCATTCGGCGACCGCCGCCGTTTGCAGCGCCGCCCCGTTGAGGAAGCGGCGCAGCGAGGCCGGTTTCACCGGCTTGTAGATCACCCCGCAGCCGCAGCGTTCCGCCTCCAGCCTTACGGTTTCGGAACGGTCGGCGGTCAGCAGCAGCCCTTTCACCGGACGGTCCCATAGTTCGCGCAACCGTTCCAGCACGGCAAGGCCGGTCAGCCCCTCGGCGACGTGATAATCGACGCAGACCACGTCGGGAAGCGTCTCGCCCATCGCCGCCAACGCCGCCAAAGCCCCCTCGACGTCTGACGCCGTCGCCACCCGGCAGCCCCATTGCCCCAGCAACGCCCGCAGGCCCGCCAGAATCGCCTCCTCATTGTCGATGCACAGCACCAACAGCCCACCGGCCAGCACCCCGGCGGGCGGGGCCGAGGGGCGGTTGAGCGGCATCGGGCGATGCTCCGTCACCGGCACATCCACGGAAAAGCCGGTGCCGCGCCCCAGAGTCGAGCGCACCGTCACCATATGGCCCAACAGGGAGGCGATGCGGTCGACGATGGCCAGCCCCAACCCCAGCCCCCTGTCGGCGGCGGTCCCGCCGCTGGCGGCGGCGCCCAGACGGCGGAACTCCTCGAACACCTCCCGTTGCTTGTTTTCGGGAATGCCGGGGCCGCTGTCCCACACCTCGATCCGCAGATGGTCGCCGCGCCGTCGGCAACCCAGCAGAACCCGGCCCTTGGGCGTGTAGCGGATGGCGTTGGACAGAAAATTCTGCAACACCCGGCGCAGCAATTGCGGATCCGAACGCACCACCGCGCCGCTGCCGACGACGCGCAGGGTCAAGCCGCGCTCTTGCGCCAGGACGGAAAACTCCACGGCCAGCCCGCTCAACAGATCGCCGATGGCGAAGGCGCGGATCTTGGGCCGGACGTTCCCGGCGTCCAACGACGAAATGTCGAGCAGCCCGCCCAGCAGCATTTCGGTGGAGCGCAGGGAGGCCGCCGCGTTGTCCACCATGCCGCGCTCGGCCTCGCGCTGCGGTCCGGTCGGCAACGGGCCGCGCACGCTTTCCTCCAGCGCCGACACGAACAGCCGGGCGGCGTTGAGCGGCTGCAACAGATCATGGCTGGCGGCGGCGAGGAAACGCGTCTTGCTGGCGTTGGCGGCTTCCGCCTCGCCCTTGGCCTGTTGCAGCGCCACCGTGCGCTCCCGCACCCGGCGCTCCAGACTTTCGTTGGCCTCGCGCAGCGCTTCGGCGGCGCGGTAACGCTCGGTCACGTCGGTGTAGGTGGAGACGTAACCGCCCTCCGGCATCGGGTTGCAGGCGATTTCCAGCACGGTCCCGTCGGGGCGACGCCGTTCGTAGCGGTAGGGCCAGGCCATGGTCGTGGTGTCGCGGTTGACCAGCAGCGCCTTCAGATCCTCCGCGTCATACTCGCCGCGCTCGGTGTTGAAGCGGATCAACTCGGCGAAGGGAACGCCGACCCGCACCCGGTCGGGCGGCAAATCCAGCAGTTCCAGATAACGGTGATTCCACGCCGCCAGCCGGAAATCGGCGTCGATCACGCAAATCCCCTGCCCGACATTCTCCAAGGTGTTCTGAAGCAGTTTGCGGTTGAAGCGCAGCGCTTCGGACGCCTCGTCCAGCATCGCCATGGCGTCGCCGCGCGACAGAGCGCGGCCTTGCAGCGACGCCGCCATCACCACGCGGGCCGACGCGGCCCCCACCGCCCCGGCGATCAGATTCTCGGTGAAGCGCACGGCGTCCAGATCCGCCGGTCCCGCCCCGCCACCGCGCCCGACGCCATAGCCGTCAAAGGCGGCGTTGCCGCGCTCCGGCCCGACGAAGCGGATCGCCAGCGCCCGCAGATCGGCCAGCTTGGCCAGCGAACGGGCGGACGGGCGGCGCTCCTCCTCCTCGCCCTCGTCATAGGCGGCCTCGATGTAGGCGATGGCTTGGGTCCGCTCCACCGCGCTGGGCTTGGCCAGAAAGGAGCCGACGACGAAGGCCAGCAGATTGGCCAGCAGGCTCCACAGGCTGGCGTGGGAAATCGGGTCCATCCCCTCCAACCCGAACAGCGCCTGCGGCTTCAGCCACAGCAGCCCCCAGGGACCGTTGTCGAGAAAATCCTCCGACACGGGAATGATGCGCGCGATCGACGGGACGAGCAGTGTGTAGACCCACAGCAGGAACCCAGTCCCCAACCCAGCCAGCGCTCCCACCCGGTTGGCGCGCGGCCAGTAGAGCGCGCCAAAGAACGCCGGGCCGAACTGCGCCACCGCGACGAAGGACAACAGCCCGATGACGGTCAGCGGATAGCCCTTGTCCACCAGCCGGTGCATGACGTAGGCCAGCAGCAGAATGCCGACCACCGACAGCCGTCGAACCAGCAGCAGCGTGCCCACCATGTCGCGGCTGCCGACGCGGGCGGCGAAGCGCGGACGACTCAACAGAAGCGGCATCACCACGTCGTTGCACAGCATGGTGCTGAGCGAGACCGCCGCGACGATGACCATGCCGGTCGCCGCCGACAGCCCGCCGATGAAGGCCATCAGGCTGAAGGCGCCCGCCTCGGCGGCGATGGGCAGGGTAATCATGAAGGTGTCGGGGTTGATCCGCCCGTCGCCGAACGTCACCAGTCCGGCCACCGCGATGGGAATCATCAGCAGACTGAGCGCCAGAAGATAGGCCGGGTACATCCAGGCGGCGGCCCGGACATGGCGCGGGTTGTCGTTTTCCACCGTCACCACATGGAACATTTGCGGCAGGCAGAGAAAGGCGATGACCGAAATCACCGTGTTCGACCACCAGGTCGGGTGCAGAAAATCCGGGGTCAGCAACGCCGCCGCCTGCGGACGCGTCAGCAGATCGCCGAAACCGTCGAACATGCCAAAGACGATGAAGAGAGCCACGGCGAGAAAGGCCGTCAGCTTCACCAGACTTTCAAAGGCGATGGCCAGCATCAGGCCGCGATGATGCTCGCTGGCGTTGATGTGGCGGACGCCGAACAGGATTGTGAAGACCGCCATCGACAAGGCCACGGCAAAGGCGGTGTCGCCCCACACCGGACGGACCCGCCCCGCCTCCTCCAAGGTCGCGGCGGTCAGCACGTCGAAGCTGGCGGCGACCGCCTTCAATTGCAGGGCGATGTAGGGCAGCACGCCGACCAGCGCCGTCAGCGTCACCAGCGCCGCCACCGCCTGACTTTTGCCATAACGCGCCCCGATGAAATCGGCGATGGAGGTGACGTTCTGCGCCTTGGTGATGGCGATGGTCTTGGTGAAGACGGGGCGGGCCAGCAGCAGGAGCAAAGTCGGCCCCAGATAGATCGGCAGAAAATCCACCCCGCTGACCGACGCGCGGCCAACCGACCCGTAAAAGCTCCAGCTTGTGTTGTAGATGCCAAGGGTCAACGCGTAGAACACCGCCGACCAGCGCGATCCCATCGACAGCAGCCCGCCGCCCGACCGACCGGCGGCGCGGCGATCCCCCCACCAGGCGATGGCGAACAGCACGCCCAGATAGGCCGCCGACACGGCCAGCACCAGCCAACTCTGCACGAGCGTCCCCTTGTCCAACGATGATCCAACCGCCCGCCGGACCATCACGGGCCACAGCCTAAGGCGCCAACGGGGCCGTCGCCAACGCCCCGCCCGCGCTTTGCCCAAGATTTGAGCATTTTTGAACCAAGGTAGGGGGCGCGCCTGGTTGGGGCTGCGGAGTAGAACAGCCTCACTCAGGGTCCGGCGCGCATCTCCCACACCGGGAATGGGCAGGCCCGTCCCAGTCGCCGCTGCCGCGACGGTCCAGGCCGGATCCAGGGAAGCGGCCATTCACGCACCCTCCCTCACGCGTGGATGGCCGCTTCCATATTTTCCACCCCGCCCTCATCACGCCCATTGAAACAAAATTGCGCTTTCGCCATTCTGCTTGGGAAAGCGTCGCGCGTGGCGCAATCTGTGGCAAGATGGAGTCCAGAGTGAACCACGCGGGATCACGCCCCCTGCCGGGAGGCTCCCGGAAACGGAAGACGGACACCCAATCAGAATGTTGATCGATGCCTATTTGGGGTTCCGGGTCGGTGACGTCGTGCTTGACCGCGCTGAGCTTGCGGCCGGCACCGCCACCATCAAGGAGATTCACGTCGTTCCGTGCGACTGGGCGCATGGGCTGACCGGCATTGCCGTGATGGAAAACGGCGCCGAGCGCTTCATCGTTCAACTGAAAAAGGTTCGACCGACCGAAGCGTCGGAAACCGAAACCAACGTCCGCCCGCTGCGCCACCGCGTGCGCTGACCGCCATTTTGCGGCGTGCTTCGGGGCGCTTGGCTCATGCGATGACTGCGGCTGAAATTCCAGTCCTGCCGCCGCATGCGCCAAGCCGCTGCGAAGCTGGGGGAGACGGGCGGGTTCAGCCGAAACGACACGCTCAAGGGACGATAACCATGAAAGCCATCGTCACCGGCCATTCCCGTGGGCTTGGCGCGGCGTTGGCCGCCGCTCTGCTCGACCAGGGCGCCGCCGTTCTGGGGCTGGCGCGCCTGGGCAATGAGGCGCTGGCCGGGCGCATGGAACAGATCGCCGTCGATCTCTCCAACCCCGACGCGGTCGCCGCCTTGACGGCCAAGGGCGGACCGCTCGACCGCTTTCTGGACAATCCCGGCCTTGGCCCGGTTCTGCTCATCAACAACGCCGGGATGGTGGAGCCGATCGGCCCCGCCGGAACGTTGGATCCTGCGGCCATCGCGCGGGCCGTCGCGCTGAACGTCACGGCGCCGTTGATCCTGGCCGACGCCGTCATCGCCGCCACCGACGGCCAGCCCGACCGCCGGGTTTTGCATGTGTCGAGCGGGGCCGGGCGCAACGTCTATACGGGATGGAGCGTCTATGGCGCGACCAAGGCCGCGCTGGACCACCACGCCCGCGCCGTCGCCGCCGACGCGCGGCCCGGTCTGCGCATCGCCAGCGTCGCCCCTGGGGTGGTGGACACCGACATGCAGGCCGCCCTGCGCGCCACGCCGGAGGATCGCTTTGTCTTGCGGGAGCGATTCGTCTCCCTGAAGGACAGCGGCGCCCTGACCTCGCCAGAGGCTTGCGCCGCCACGATGCTCGCCCACCTGTTGAGCGACGCGTTCGGACGCGCCCCCGTCACCGACATGCGCAATCTGACGTAAAGCCTTAGAAAATCAGACTTCAGAACGTCACATGGCCGAGGAAGTCTCGGGTGCGCGGGTCCTCGGGCTGGGTGAAGATCATCTCGGGCGGCCCCTCCTCCACGACGATGCCATGATCGGTGAAGCAAACCTGATCGGCGACCTCGCGGGCGAAACCCATTTCGTGAGTCACCAGGATGCAGGTGATGCCCTCTTCCGCCAGATCGCGGATGGTCGATAGAACCTCCTTGACCATCACCGGATCCAGGGCGGCGGTCACTTCGTCGAACAGCATGATGGTGGGCCGCATCGCCAGCGAACGGGCGATCGCCACGCGCTGCTGTTGCCCGCCAGACAGGGCGCCGGGGTAGCAATGGGCCTTGTCCAGCAAACGGATCTTGGTGAGCAACGCGACCGCCCGCGCCTCCACCTCCTCCCGGTCCTCTTGCAGAACATGGATCGGCGCCATCATGACGTTTTCCAGCGCCGTCTTGTGGGGAAACAGATTGTACTGCTGGAACACCATGCCGACGCGGCGGCGCAAGGCGAGCTTGTCGAGCGCCGGGTCATGAACCGCGATGCCTTCGACGACGACCGTTCCTGAATCAACCGGGGTCAGCGCGTTGATGCAGCGCAGAAGCGTTGATTTTCCGGACCCTGACGGGCCGATCACGCAGGTGACGTCTCCCCGTTTGACCGACAGCGTCACCCCGTTCAGCACCCGCGTCGATCCAAAGCTCTTGCGGACGTTGGCGAGCATGACCGCCGGAGCCGCCGCCGGGCGGGCGGACGCGACGGCGGCTGGGGCCGGGCGTTCGGCGATGGTGTCGAGCATCAACGGACCTCCTCAGAGTTTGACGGCAAACCGGCGCTCCAGGCGGGCGGTCCAGCGGGCGATGGGGTAGCAATAGGCGAAGAAGGCGATCAACAGCGCCAGATACATCGGCAACAGCAATTCGCTGCGGTTTTCGGCGGACAGGGCGAAGCGGGTCAGCGTCATCGCCTCCTCCACCCCGACCACCGACACCAGCGGAGTCGCCATAATCAGCACGGCGTAGAGATTCATCCAGGGCGGCAGCATCGGCTTGATCGCCTGCGGCAGAATCACCATCCACAGGGTCTGACGCCGGTTGAAGGCCAGCGCTTCGGCGGAATCCCACTGCGCCGGGGGCAGCGCCTGGACCCCGCCGCGCACGATCTCCGACACGTTGCCCATCACCGGCAGGGCAAGCCCGACGGTGGCCTTGATCCAGGCGGGCATCGCCACCACCAGACCACCCAGCCGCATCTCATAGGGCAGCAGCAGAATGCAATAGAACAGCAGAACCAGCCACGGCGCGTTGCGGAAGAATTGGGTCACGATCTGCGCGGCGTGCCGCAACGGCCAGATCGGCGACATCTGCCCCAGCCCCAGCCCAAGCCCGGCGATGGTGCCAAGCGTCATCGCCACCACGCTGATGAGGATGTTCAGCAGAAACCCCTGCCCAATCAGCGGCGCCCATTTCCACATGGTCGCCAACAGGCTTGCCGAGCCATCCGCCGCCTGCACCTCGCCAAACAGCACGCTGGCCAGCAGCAGCCCCATCATGCCAGCGCCGAACCGGCCCGAAACCCGAAGAGCGTTCATATCCGCCCCCCCACCGTGCCAAGGCCCGGCACCCGCAACGCCGTCTCCAGCCGACGCAGACCAAAGGACAGCACGCCAACAATGCCGACATAAGCGACCAGCAGAAGATTCATCATCTCCCGCACATTCATGGTGTCCGACCAGACTTGCGCCGAAACATACAGCAACTCCGGCACGCCAATGGCGTAGGCCAGGGTCGAGGTCTTCACCAGATTGACCAGATTGTTGCTGAGCGCCGGCAGGCAGATGCGCAGCGCCAGCGGCAGGACGACATGACGGTACAAGCGCCAACGGCCAAACCCCAACGACTCCGCCGCCTCGACGGTGGAAGCCGGGACCGCCTCGATCCCGGAGCGGAAGATCTCGACGTTGAAAGAGCCGCCGAACAGCGACAGGGTGATGACCGCCCAGGCGAACCCATCGAGAAGCGGACGGCTGCTCCCGCCCACCCCTTCCAGGCGCGGCAGCAAATTGCCGACCGCGAAATACAAAAACGACAATTGGATCAACGGCGGGGTGTTGCGAAAGGCATGGACATAGCCATGCACCAGCCGCCGGGCGATGATCGACGAGGTGCCCAACAGCCACGCGCCGATCAACCCGATGACGACGCTGGCGACCACGCTCAACGCCGACAACTCCAACGTGGTCAGCAGACCGGCGAAGAAGCGTTGCCGGTCATAGGAATCATAGAACACCGGCAGATTTATGCCGTGCGCTTGATTCAACCAGGCAAACCATTCCCAAACGCCGTTCATGCCAATCTGCTCCACAACAACGGCTTAGCTTTTCTCGTGCATCGTCTTGAGAAACGGCGACGGCGGGATGCCCCAGTTTTTTTCCAACTCGATCAAGTGACCCGTGCGGTGCCATTCGACGCTCAGCCGCGACAGAAAGGCGGCAAACGTGCCGTCGCGATTGGCCGCCGACACCGCCATCACCCAGGCCTGTTCGCCAAAGGTCTCCATCGGCATCTCAAAATCCGCCCATTTCGCGCTGTCGCTGACCAGGGTGGACGCGATGAGCGAACTGTCCTGCACGAAGGCGTCGCAATTGCCCGCCAACAGGTCGATGTAAGCCTCCGGCACGCCGGGGAAGGCCACGATGATGGCGCCCCAATTTTCCGCGACAGGGCGGTTGTAATAGGCGCCCTGAAGGCCGCAGACCCGCCGTCCGCGCAGATCCTGCCAACGATGGAAGTTCATTGATTTGCGCGCGAGGATGTTGGTGCCGCCCGCGTAATAGGGCGGATCAATGACCGCCGCCGCCTGACGGCGGGCCGGGGTGTCCGACATGGTCGCCAGGATCAGATCGATGCGGCCCTGCCGCAGAAATTCGATGCGATTGGCGGTGGTGACGGGCACCATTTCCAGGCGGACGCCCAAACGCTTGGCGATCTCGTTCGCCATGTCAATTTCCATGCCGACGAACGCCCCCGACGGGTCGATGAACCCCCAGGGCCGGTAATCGGCCTTCACACCAACAACAAGGACGCCCTTCGCCTGGATCGCCTTGATATCGTCAACCCCTGCTAAAGCCGTCGTGATCGTCAGCAGCAGAAAAAGCAAGGAAGCGGCGATTCTGGAGAGCATGTGGAACCTCTCTCGTATCAAAGATTGGGCGTGATGGCGGTAGCGCGGATCAGGGTAAGCGCCTCATCCCGTGTCAGCAACCCGGCCTGCTCCAGCGAGTCCAGAAAGGGTTGACCCGCCCGGCGCGCGCCCTTCACCAACTCCGTCGCCTGGACGTAACCGACGCGGGGCAGCAAGGCGGTGGCCACCGCGTCCGACGCCAGCAAATGATCCAGGCAGCGTTGCCGGTTGGCGGTCAACCCCGTCACGCACTGGTCGGTGAACAGGGTGACGCCACGGGTCAGAAAGGCGAAGGATTCAAACAGGCGGCTGGCGATGACCGGGCCAAAGGCGTTGATCTCCAACTGCCCCTGCTGCGCCGCCATGGCGATGCAGGCGTCGTTTCCGGCCACCGCGAAGCCAATCTGAGACAGGGTCATGGGCATGACCGGGTTGATCTTTCCCGGCATGATCGAGGAGCCGGATTGCACAGGCGGCAACGTCAGCTCGCCAAAGCCGCCAACCGGGCCAGAAGCCAGCAGGCTCAGATCCCCGGCCAGCTTGCCCAGCGCCAGAGCGGCGGTGCGCAGTTCGCCCGACAAGCGGGACAGCGTGTCTGCGTTTTGCATCGCGTCGAACGCGTCGTCCGGCGCGCGCAAGGCGCGCCCGGTCAGCTCGGACAATTCCGCCAACGCCCGATCCCGAAAGCCGGGCGCCGCGCCAAATCCGGTGCCGATGGCGGTCCCCCCCAAGGGAACCGCGCTCAATCCAGGCAACAGCGCGCCCAACTGCCGCGCCAGACGGCGGACCAGACTGGCGTATCCGCCAAAGGCCTGTCCCAGCGTCATCGGCTGGGCGTCCTGCAAGCAGGTTCGGCCCAAACGCAGCGCGTCGGCAAAATCCGCCGCCCGCTCGCCCAGCGCGTCCGCCAGCCGGTTCAACGCGATGACCAACCCGTCGCCATAGGTCCAGGCCGCCAATTGGATGGCGGTCGGCACCACGTCGTTGGTGGATTGACAGAGATTGACGTGATCGTTGGGGTGCAGATGCCGGTAATCGCCCGGGCGATGGCCAAGCTGAAGCAGCCCCAGATTGGCCAGAACCTCGTTGACGTTCATGTTCCAGGAGGTGCCGCCGGCCCCCTCCATCAGATCGACGACGAAGGCGTCGCGATGCGCGCCGTCCAACACCGCGCGGCAGGAGTCGATGATCGCCTGGGCTTGATCGGACGCCAGATGACCAAGCGCCCGGTTGCTTCGCGCGGCGGCCTCCTTGACGCGCAGCAGGGCGTCCAAAAGAATCGGCTCCTGAGCCAACCCCCGCCCGGATACCGGAAAATTGCGCACGGCCCGCCATGTGTGGACGCCATAGAGGCAATCGGCGGGCAGGGTGACATCGCTCAGAGAATCGTATTCGATTCTCGATCCGGATAAATCAGAAATATTTGATGAAATCATCTTAGAATCATCGACCATTCCGTCACCCATAAACCATCTTTCAGAATATTGCTCGCGCAATCATCCGATTAATACCAGAGTATGCGAGCAACACCCGCTTCACAACCGTTTTTCTTTTCTTAAAATTTTGCGATCTTTGATTATGAAGTCTTTCTATGTCTCAACCATTCATCAGGCGGGTGGTGGGGTTGGCGAACCTCAAGGCTGGCGCCAAGGCTGCGCGCCACATCGAAGCCATGCACGTCAGACAACTCGGGTGACACACCGTCCATTCTTCGCATCGCGCCACCCGTGCTGAAATCATATAGGACGTGCAACAGGCTGCATGGTACTACCTTAAAGACATATGAATAACAATATACTCGCGAGCCTTTCGGGAAATATGCGATCAGGTCCATTTCAGGCGAATTGAACAAGCGTCGGTTGGTCCGTGGAGGCGGTTTCGTCGCCACCGCTCAACAAGGCTCCAAAGCGGGAACTCCAGCGGGGCGGCCCGTTGTTCGGATGGTGTGGGAGGCGGTATGACAGAGCGTGAGAGACGGGAGCGGAACGACGGGGCCACGGCGTCTCCAGCGCCGCGCTGGACGCCGTCCGATCCTCTCCGCCGGGTCGGCGCCTATCTGACCTCGCACGCCCTGATTGGCGATCTGTCCGGCGGGGCGCTGTCCGGCTTCATCTCCATCACCTATGGATCCTCCTACGCCGCCCTCCTGTTTTCCGGGCCACTGGAGGGCTATCTGCCTTATGGCGTCGCCGTCACCCTCATCACCGCGATTCTGGGCGCGCTGATCGTCAGCCTGATTAGTTCGCTCTATTTCTCGGTCGCCGGTCCCGATTCCAACACGACGTCCGTCCTGTCCATCATGCTGGCCGCGCTGGCGACCCAGCTCAACGAGATGGGGCTGGGCGGCATGGTGCTGCCGCACGTCATGCTGGCGCTGTTCATCAGCACGCTGGCGACCGGCGCGATGCTGTATCTGCTGGGCAGCTTCCGCATGGGTCGCTGGGTGCGCTTCGTGCCCTTTCCGGTGATGGGCGGCTTTCTGGCGGCGACCGGCTGGCTGATGACCAGCGGCGCGCTGGGGATCATCGCCAACACCCCTCTGACTTTGGCTGGTCTGCACCACTTGCTGGACCAAGGGCCATCGCCCCAGTTGCTGGTGGCCATCGCCATGGCGGCGCTGTTTTTCGCCGTGATGAAACGCTCGCGCCATCCGCTGGCCCTGCCGCTGCTGCTGGTTGTCGACATCGCCGCCGTCTACGCCGGTCTCGCTGTGTCCGGCGTCGATTTGGCCACCGCGCGGGCCGATGGCTGGCTGTTCCAGGGCTTGACCGACATCCGCGTCTTTTCCCCCTGGGAGCTGTTGAGCGTCCAGGATCTGCAATGGAAACTTCTGCTGTCCCACGCTGGCGAAATGGCGGCGGTGATGATGGTGGCCGCCATCACCATCCTGCTGTGCGCCACCGGCATGGAGGTCGCCACCGGCCAGGACATGGATCTGGATCGGGAGTTGCGCGGCCATGGGCTGGCCAATCTGGTCACGGCGCTGGCGGGCGGTTATCTGGCGCTGCTGTCGCCGGGGCGCAGCCTGACCATTCTGCGCGCCGGGGCGGTGACACGGGTCAGCGGGTTGATCGTCGCCGCGCTGTGCGCCGCCGTGCTGTTCGTCGCGCCGACTCTGGTCGGCTATCTGCCCAAAATCGTTCTGGGCGCCTTCTTGCTCTCGCTTGGCGCGACTCTGATGCACGAGTGGCTGGTCGAATCCTGGTCACGCCTGCTGGTTCGGGAGTATCTGCTCATCATCCTCATCCTGGTGGTGACGATCCTGTTCGGCTTCACCGTCGGAATGTTGGCGGGCATCATCGGCGCCTGCCTGGATTTCGCCATCAATTACAGCCGCGTCGACGTCGTCCAGCATGATCTGAGCGGCGTTGAGTTCCGCAGCACCTTCCAACGGTCGGAGGAGGAGCAGACGGTTCTTGACCAACAGGGCGAGGCGATTCGCGTCATCGTCTTTCGCGGCTTCATCTTCTTTGGCATGGCCAGCCCGCTGTTGGACCGGATTCGCCATGATCTGGCGGTGCGCCACGTCATGCGCTTCCTGATTCTTGACTTCAAAGGCGTCGATGGCGTCGACACCTCGGCGGCGATGACCTTCTTCAAGGTGCGACAAATTGCCCAGCGGGCTGGCGTGGCGGTGGTGTTCACCGGACTTTCCCCGCGAATCCTGCGCGTCCTCAACAGCGCGGGCAGCCTGCGCCTGCAAAAAAAAGACAGTTTTCCCACGCTGGACGCCGCGACGGAATGGGCCGAGGAGCAGATTCTGGCGACCTTCGAGGGGCGGATGGACGACCAGTTCCCGATGCTGAACGAATGGTTGCTGACCGGGCTGGGCGACGGCATCGCGGTGGAGTTCCTGAAAACCTATCTCCAGCCCTTCTATCTGGACAGCGGCGAGTTGCTGTTTCGCCGGGGAACGGCGGCGACGATGCTCTATCTGGTCGATTCAGGCCGCGTGTCGGTGATGGTCGAGGATGAAAACGGCTCCCCCCGCCGCGTCGCCAGTCTGGTCGGCGGCGCCATGGTGGGGGAGGAAGACCTCTACACGTCCGGCACCCACCAGGCGACGGCCATCGCCGAGGTTCCCAGCGTGGTCTATGGCCTGCCGAACGACAGCATGGAACAGCTCAACATCGACCATCCCCGGTTGGCCGCCCGTTTCCACGCCATCATCCTGCGCCTGATGGCCAAACGGCTGCGGCTGTCGCAGAACGAAAGCGCCATGCTGCGCCGGGAGGCGGCCTCCCGCCGCTCCCTGAAACGGGCGTAAACCCTTTCAGTTCAACAGATGCGTGATGCGGTCGATCATCCGCCGCAAATCACGCTTGGCCGTCGTGATCTTGCCCGCCAAAGCCGGGGAGGCGATTTCGGTCGCCAACCAGTCGGGTTCGGCCTCGCGGATGCGGGCCACCACGGTCCGGAACGCCTTGACGACCAGCGGATCGAACAGCCGCCCAGACTCCTCCGTCACCCAGGACAGGGCGGCGTCAACCGTCCAGGCCTCGCGATGCTCGCGGTCGGAAATCAGCGCGTCGAACACATCCACGACCGACACTATCCGCCCGGAAATCGGAATGGCGTCGCCAACCAAACGGTACGGATAACCGCTGCCGTCCATCCGTTCATGGTGAGACAGCGCGACTTCCGCCGCAATCGCCAGGATTGAGCGGCCCCGCAGCATGGTCGCGGCGTCGCGCAGGATTTCCCAACCAACAATGGTGTGCTGGCGGACCAACTCGACGGAATCACCATCCAACACCCGCGTGCTGTGCATCACTTGATCGGGCACCACCATCATGCCGATGTCGGCCAAAACGCTGGCGACGCCGACCTTGGCCACCAGATCCTCGTCCAGCTCCTCAGGGTGAAAGGACCGTTGCAGCATCTCGCGCGCGGTTTCGCTGACCAATCGTTCGATTCGCTTGTGATGACCCTGGATCAAATTTTTCTTGTATTCGGCCACCCGGGCCAAGGCGAACACCGCCGCCTTTTGCGAGGCGTTCAACTCGTCGATCAGCATCATGTTGCTGAAGGCCGTGGTCGCCTTGGTGCGGAAGATTTCGATCATTTGCCGTTCCATCGCGCTGAGGCCAAGCGCCCCATCGATGAAGGCGACCGCCGTCACCTCGTAGCGTGTCTTGATGGCGAAGGCGAAATGCTCGTTGGTCTGCACCGTGCGGCCGTTTTGGAAGACCTCGCGCACGGCAGCGACGATGCGCGGATCCTCAATGGCCGCAATGGTTTGGTTGCGCAGGGAGGAAAAGCGCCCGGACGCCGCGCGGATGCGCGCCACATCGTCCTTGGGCGCGCTGTCGCCGACGACGAAGAGCAGCGAATCCTGAACAATGTTGAACAGGCTGTTGATCTGCAACAAAAGATTGAAATAAAAATGATGGGAGGACCGCAGCTCGAATATCCCGGCGGTCGACACCATCACCCGCGCCATTCCCTTTTGGCTGCGGTCCTGCGCGATCATCGACGCGTGCAGGCGGATCCCCGACAACACGGCGCCATACAGGCGATCCGTCGCCATAGGGGCCGTCACGACATACCCGTCGATGGCGGTCGCCTCGAACGCGGCGCGCTCAGGCCATTGATCGGGATCGCGGGTGCACAAGACGACGCGGGGCCGCAGGCCCGGACCAGCCCAGGTCGCCGTCGCTTTGTCCATATGCTCGATCAGGCGCTGCACGGCCGCCGGTCCGTCCAGTCCGACATCCATCAGGACCACGGCGATGTCCGGGTGCTGGCCGAACAGGGCCGTCGCCTCCCGCGCGGAAAAGGCGGACAGACACTCAACCCCCCGCCCGTCGTGACGCAGGCTGGCCAGACAACGGCCAACGGCATCATGCTGATCCGGCTGAGAATCGGCGATCAGCACCTTCCAGGACGGGATCGGCGCGCCGATCTGGGCGTTGCTTCCATCGTGACTCTGAGACTGCTTCATGGCTGATGACCTGCTGAAACCGGATGGACGCCTCGGCCCGTGGCCGGACGCACCATACTAAAAACGACGGACCCGGTCTATGATGGACAATTTTTTAGATCGGCAAGTCGAATCAAGCCTATTGCTGGCGGCAATCAATCCCATAGAAATAATCTTATAAATTGATTCTCTCAGCGGGCGCTCTATCGAGCACACCGCTTGGCGACCGCCGCTTCCTGACATTATGAATTGCTAAACTTCCCTTTGCTTTTGCAAAGAACCACTCCGCCATGCGCGCTTCCAGAAAAAAGCAACATTAATTTCATTTATGAAATATTCATGTATTTGCAAACAACTCAAAAGTATATCAAGAAGGACTTAAAACCCACGCCCTGATAGCCACCGCATACCATAGTATACATTTTAAAAAGCTTACTTTTCTATTGATTATTCCCAAAACTAAATTTATTTAAATTCTGAAACCAAAATCAACCATCCCTTTTGTCTCAGAGACCGGAGATATTCACAATGACGCCCGAATCGCAGTGCCTGCCGCCCCTCAGCGCCGAGGCCACTCCAATGCCAATGGATTCCGTAAAGGGACGTGCGGCGGATGCGATGGTGGAGACGTACCGCAAATATTACACGAGCGGCCTTTACGACAACCGATACCCCGACGTCAGCCCCTTCGCCCTCGAACGCGTCGTCCAGGATCTCAAGGGCAGTACGCGCATCCTGGATTTCGGTTGCGGCACAGGCCGTTACCTGATGCGGATGCTGGAACACACCGACGCCGAGTTGATCGGCTTCGATGTGTGCGCCATCGCCCTGGAAAAGCTGCGCAAGCGCCTGGAAAATCATCCCCAGCGGCATCGCGTTCGGCTGATCTGCGGCGATTTCAACGAATGCCCCGATTATGACGGCGCCATGTCGATGTTCGGCGTCCTGTCGCATATCCCGACCCGCGCCGGTCGCCTCGCCACCCTGCGCGGGATCCGCCAGCGCCTTCAGGTCGGCGGCCGTTTCGTCGCGTCGGTGCCGAACGGCATGCGGCGCTATCACAAGGAAAACTTCCTGCGTCACATCGGCCTGGGGCCGCGCGAGTTTGAAGGCACGCCGCTGGAGCCGAACGACATCGCCTATTCGCGCCTTACCGACGACGGCGCCCGCCTCGACCTTTACTATCATGTGTATTTCGGCGGGACCTTCCGCCGTGATCTGTCCGACGCCGGTTTCTCGGTGAACAAGCTTGAGGCCGAAAGCCTGCTGACGGAAACCACCATCTCGCACTCCCTGCGCTGGGCGGTTGTCGATGATGTGGCGCGCCGGATGATCCCCGCGATGGCGGGCTATGGCCTCTACGCGGTGTCCAGCCGATGAGCGCCACAGCCACCGGCGCCGCCAGCAACGCTGACGCCGACGCGCTGCTGCATCGGTTGGCCGTCTGGGTTTCCGCCTTCCGCCTCGACGGCCCTGAGCTGGACTCGGATGTTCGCAGCCGCCTGCGCGCCGCCGCCATTCGCTCCATCATCGACACCGTCGGCGTCGCCGTGGATGGAACCCAACGCCCGGCGGCGCAGACCGCCCGGCGTTTGGCCCGGATGCAATACGCCCCTGGCGCCAGCGCCCTGTTCGGCGCCACGCCCGCCGACCGGGCGGACGCTGGGTTGGTCAGCGCCGGCGCCGCCTTCGCCAACACGGTCGCCGCCCACGCCGATGATCTGGACGACACCTGTTACGTTGGCATCGCCCATGGCAGCGCGGTGGTTCTGCCCGCCGCCATCGCCGCCGGTCAGGCCGTCGGCGCCAACGGGCGCGACCTGCTCGACGCCTTCATCGCCGGGTCGGAGGCGACCTACGCGGTGGGGCGCCTGATGGGCGATCACCTGTATTTCAAGGGGTTCTGGAACACCGGGGTGCTGGGCGCCATCGGCGCCGCCGCTGCGGCGGCCCGGATTTCCCGGCTCGGCCCCGACGAGACGGCGCACGCCATGGCCATCGCCGCCACGCAAGTGATGGGGCTGCGCGCGTGTCTGGGCCGTCTGGTCAAGCCGGTGATGGCCGGACGCGCGGCGGAGGCGGGCGTCAGCGCCGCCCTGCTGGCCAGCATGGGCATCGACGGGCCGTTGACCATTCTGGAAGGCGACAATGGTTGGGCCAAGGTTCTGAACGACGGCCAGATCGACCCGACCGCGTTGGACCGGCTGGGCGCGCCGCCGGTGCTGGTCGAGCCGGGCGTGGCCTTCAAGATGTACCCGGTCTGCTCCGCCGCCCAGGCCGCCGTCGAGACGGTGTGCGAACTGTTGCGCGAGAATGGGTTGAGCGGGAACGAGGTCGCTCATGTCCTGTGCGACGTCACCCCGCTGGTTCACATCAGCCTGCGCTATCCCCAGCCGCAGACCCCCGCCGAGTCCCAGTTCAGCATGCCGTTCGCCGTCGGTTGCGCCCTGGCATTCGGCGCGTTGACGCCCAACCAGCTGACCCCGGCGGTCCTGGCCGATCCGACCCTGCAAGCGGCGATGGCGCGGGTTGAGATGCGGCTCGATCCCGAGATGGCCGCCGACCCCAAGGCGATGGAGCTGTACCCGGAAGGGTCCCGCGTCACCCTGACCCTGCGGGATGGCCGGGTTTTGAGCCGGTTCCGGGGCGTTTGCACGGGCATGCCGACCCAGCCGATGCCCGACGCCATGCTGCACGCCAAATTCCACGCCTGCGCCGATCCGGTCATCGGCCTGACGGCGGCCGACACGCTGCTGGAGCGTCTGTTGACCTTGGACCAGTTGGACGATCTCGCGGCGCTGTTCCCCGCCTGATCGCCAGCCCTTTCACCCGCAAGGCCCGCCGATGGAAACCCATCGGCGGGCCTTGCGCGTTTCAGCGCGACAAAATGGCCCAACCGGGCAAAAGCGAACGATCCGCCGCCCTCGCCCCTCCATTTTCGCCTGATTCGGCGCTGGATCGCCACGCCTGCGTCGTCCGCCCCGTCCTTCATCCCCGGTTGTCAATGCTTTGACGCGAACAACCAGCCAAAAGTGGGATTGCGTTCGCGATTTTTCCAAAAAAACACCCTCAAACGTTCTATGACGTCGCGGTTTTTCCGATTTTGGTATTTGCTTAGCAGCCTAAAGGAATATAAACACGATGATGCGTGCGTTGTTAACGGTTAGTCTGCGTCGCCGATACAGCCGATACGCACAAAACTGCCGATTATACACAACTGGATGGCGGACAGGCGACATTGCGAACGGAACGCGCCAACAGCAACCCGGACGACAAGCGGCGTAAGGCCGGTTCCGCTTGTCCGCCTCGTCCTGTCGGCGGGTCCGCTTTGGGACCGCAGCGTCGCCATCCCATCCCGCTTTCAACTCATGTGGAGGACGCAATGACGATGAAATGGGCAGCCGTGGCCATGGCCGGCATCCTTTTGGGGTCTTCCTTCGCCGGATCCGCCAAGGCCGACGGCGTCCTGGACGAGGTCAAGAAGCGTGGTCAACTGGTTGTCGGCAACAAGACCGACTTCGCTCCGTTCGGCGCGCTCAACGCGTCGGGCGAACCGGCGGGCTTCGAAATCGACCTTGCGCGCGACGTCGCCAAGCGTTTGGGCGTGGAGCTGAAGATCGTGCCGGTGGTGTCCGCCAACCGCATGCAGTTCCTGCAACAGGGCAAGATCGACCTGATGATCGCCACCATGTCCTACCGCCCGGAACGGGCGGAAGCGGTCGAGGTGGTGCAGCCGGCCTATTACGCCAGCGCGCAAAGCCTTCTGGCGCCCAAGAACGCCTCGCCGAAGCTGACGGCCTGGGAAGATTTGCGGGATAAGAAGGTCTGCGGCGTTCAGGGCGCCTTCTACAACGCCGATGTGGCGGCGTTCGGCGCGCAGATCGTCAATTTCAAGGACACGACCGAGGCGCTGAACGGCCTGAAGGACGGAAAATGCGTCGGCATGGCCTTCGACATCACCTTCTTCGCGGGCAAGCTCCAGGAACCGGAATGGGCGGCTTATGAACTGCCGCTTCCGTCGCGCAACGACGATCCGTGGGTGCTGGCCGTCAAGAAGGGCGAAACCGCCTTTCATGAGTACATGGTCGGCGTCGTCAAGGATTGGCACAAGACCGGCAAGCTGATCGAGTTGGAAGGAACCTGGAAGCTTCCGGCCTCCAGCTTCCTCAAGGCTCAAAAAGAAAAGAACTCGTAAGATCGGCTGAAAAATAATCAGCGACTGTTGATTTCGAAGTGGCGGCGGTTGATCCTGGAAGCCCAACCGACCGCCGCCACTTTTTCTTTACCGGATAAAAGGGTGGGTTCGAATAATGTCTATGACTGCGTTGGCTCATCTTCCTCTGCGGATCAAGCTGCTGATCGCTCCCGTGGTCTACACGGTGGCCCTGTTCGCCATCCTGTTTGTTGGCTTGCAGCAGGGCCGGGACGCGATGCAGGTCGCCGTTGACCTTCATGAACGGGGCCTGCCCCGTCTCCAGCGCGTCTATGAGGTGGTTCAGCGGTTGGGGGACGTCCAACGCAACCTCTTCCTCCTCGCCAGTTGGGAGGGGAATTATTTCCCGGCGGACGACATCAAGCGCTTGACCGGCCAGATCACCAAGGACGGCGAAAGCGTCTCCGCGATGCTGAAGGGCATGGCACAGGAGGGCGGGGCCGCGTCCGACGTTGGCAAGCTGATAACGCCGACCGACCTGTATCTGTCCCATGTGAGTGAGACGATTCGTCTGCTTCACATCGACATGAGCACCGGCACGCTGAAGCTCAACGACGTCGCCAAAGAGTTTGAAAGCCTGAACGCGGGCATCAAGGGCGTCCGCACCAAGATCGAATCGTCCTTCGACACTCAGATCACCGAATCCCTGTCCGACACCGAGCAATCGCGGATCACGATGATCGGCAGCCTCACCGCTGTTCTGGTCCTCTGCACGCTGCTCAGCCTTTTCGTCACGCGCTTCATCGCCCGGATGGTCAGCGGCATGACCAAGGCGATGACACGGCTGGCCGAAGGCGACGTGACGGTCGAAATCCCCGGCGCCGACCAGCGCGACGAAATCGGCAAGATGGCCGAAGCCGTCCAGGTCTTCAAAGGCAACCTGCTGCGCATTCAAGACGAGCAGGTCAGCAAGATGCGCGCGGCGGAAGAGGAGCGGCAGAAGCGCGAGCGGCTGGTCCATCTGGTCAACACGCTCCAGGAAAATGTGCAGAGCGTGGTGAACGCGGTCTCCTCCTCGGCCCAGTTGATGGAGAACAACGCCTCGAACATGCTGCACATCGCCGAGGACACCAGCCGACAGGTGGTCGCGGTGGTGTCCACGTCGAATCAGGCGTCTCTCAACATGCAGAGCGTCACCGATTCGGCGAACATGCTGCTGAACTCCGTCACCACCATCGAAAAGCGCGTGGCCTCCTCCGCCGACATCGCCACCGCCGGCGTCCGCGAGGTGGAGCGCACGAACGAGGTGATTTCCGGCCTGTCCAACGCCGCCCAGCGGATCGGCGAAGTGGTGAAGCTCATCGGCGCCATCGCCGGGCAGACCAACCTGTTGGCGCTCAACGCCACCATCGAGGCGGCGCGCGCGGGCGAAGCGGGCAAGGGCTTCGCCGTCGTGGCCAGCGAGGTCAAGGGGCTGGCCAACCAGACGGCCAAGGCGACCGAAGAAATCTCGCAACAGATCATCGAGATGCAGACGGCGACCAGCAGCGCCATCGACGCCATCCGCACCACCGGGCGGACGATCACCTCGATCCACGACACCGTGGACAAGATCATGCACGCGGTCAGCGACCAGCGCGTGTCGATCACCGAAATCGTCGATGTGGTCCACCAGACGGCCAGCGGCACGGCGGAGGTGACGCAATCCATCACCACCGTCTCGCAAGCCGCCGAAAAGACCGGCTCGACCGCGCAAACGGTGCTGCGGGCCTCCAAGGATTTGGCCCAGCAATCGGATCTGCTGTCGCGCGAGTTCAAGAGCTTCATCAGCAGCGTCCACCCCGACACCCCGGCGTGACGCGCGCCTGACGACAAAAGCTCTTCTTGAAACAGGACAGCGCGCGGCAAGCAATCTTGCCGCGCGCTGTTTCTTTTCGGTCGCCGCTCCCTTTGGCCGCGCGTTCAGGTCCCCGAATCGTCGGGCATCGCCATGCCGGGACGAATCACGCTGCGGATGGTGAAGCTGGATTGGATGCGCACGACGCCGGGCAGGCGCGACAGCGAATCCTGAAAGATCCGCTCATAATCGGCCCCATCCTGCGCCACCACCCGCAGGAAGTAATCGGAACTTCCCGACAGCAGATAGCATTCCCGCACCTCCGGGCAGCGGCGGACGGCGGCGTCGAAGCGGCGAAAATACTCGTCAGTTTGCCGTTCCAGCGTGATCTGAACGATCACCACCACCGATTTTTCCTCGTCCACCGTCTCGACGATGGCGGTGTAGCCCCGGATGACGCCGGAATGCTCCAGCATGTGCAAACGGCGCAGGCAGGCCGACGGCGACAGGCCAACCTCCGCCGCCAGCTTGGCGTTGCTCATGCGGCCATCCTTGCGGAGAAGCCGGAGAATTTTGTGATCGAGGGCGTCGAGAGCGTGCATGCAAGTTTATACGAAAAATTGGCGATTCATGCGAACCCGCAATCGCATTATCGTGGAATCATGCAAGGCTTTGCAGAGATCCTCCCCGTTCCCCCGACGTAAGATAGGGCCATCAAGACAATCCGCCTCGCTGACGTTTTCAGCGCCCGGAACGGTCTGGCTCTGGACATTTTGGGAGGATCCGAATGGTCACGCGCGTTGGCGTTCCCAAAGAAATCAAGAATCACGAATACCGGGTTGGCCTGACGCCAGGATCGGTTCGCGAATTGACGTCGAGCGGCCAGACGGTGCTGGTCCAAACGGGGGCCGGGGCCGAAATCGGCTTTTCCGACGACGATTACCGCGCCGCCGGGGCCGAAATCGCGGCGACCGCCGAACAGGTTTTCGCCAGCGCCGACATGATCGTCAAGGTGAAGGAGCCGCAACCGGCGGAATGCCGCATGCTGCGCCCCGGCCAACTGCTGTTCACCTATCTCCATCTCGCCCCCGACCCGGAACAGGCGCGGCTGCTGATGGAAAGCGGCTGCACCGCCATCGCCTATGAAACCGTCACCGACCGCAATGGCCGCCTGCCTCTGCTGGCGCCAATGTCGGAAATCGCCGGGCGCATGGCCATCCAGGTCGGCGCGGTGGCTTTGCATAAAAGCGCCGGCGGATCGGGCGTGTTGCTGGGCGGCGTTCCGGGCGTGCTGCCGGGCAAGGTTCTGGTGATCGGCGGCGGCGTGGTTGGCGCCAACGCCGCCCGCATGGCGCTGGGGCTGGGGGCGGACGTTGTCATCGCCGACCGCTCCGTGCCGCGTCTGGCCCAGCTTGACGATCTGTTCGGGCCGCGCCTGAAGACGGTCTACGCCTCGGTCGACGCGCTGGACAAGCTGGTGGCGGAAGCCGATCTGGTGGTCGGCGCCGTGTTGGTGGTCGGGGCCGCCGCGCCAAAGCTGGTCAAGCGCGCGCAGTTGGCCCGCATGCGCAAGGGGTCGGTGCTGGTCGACGTCGCCATCGATCAAGGCGGCTGTTTTGAAACCAGCCACGCCACCACCCATTCGGATCCGACCTACATCGTTGACGGCGTTGTTCATTACTGCGTCGCCAACATGCCGGGCGCGGTCGCCCGCACCTCGACCGAGGCGCTGAATCACGCCACCCTGCCCTTCGCCCAGGCGCTGGCCGTCAAGGGCTGGAAGCGGGCGCTGGCGGAGGATCCGCATCTGGTCGCGGGCCTGAACGTCCATGCGGGCGCGATCACCCATCCGGCGGTCGCCGAAGCGTTGGGACACCCCTTCCGGGACCCGAATTCACTGCTTGCGGGCTGAAACCTCAAAACTGAACAAAATATCGCTGCACGCTTATTTCAAGAAACTTTCAACGGAAACAATCGCGCCAAACCATCGGATTGTTGTTTTTTTTGAGGGTTGGAAAGAGAGTGTTGCGTCCACGGATCACTTTGCTTTACCTGTTTGTGACAAGAATAGGGTCAGCATACGCCACCGGCGCCAAAGTGCCGGGGCCAAAGATCAAGAACAGTTTTGAACAGGGTAAGGCTCGGCGTGTAACGCCAACTGGACCAGAACGGGTGGAAACGCCGCCCGTTCTGGTCGTCGAATCGTTCGGACGCAGCCCGGCTATCACGGCCGGTGGGAACGCCGTGGCCTGTCGCCACGTCGCGTAAGGGGGAGCTGTGGGTATGGTGGTTTGCCGTGTTTCTGGCTGGGAACGAGGGGCCAACGCCCTTTCCGCGCCAACCATGATTCCTCTCATTTTGCACGCGCGCCGCGCGGTCGCGTCGGTCGGTCGGACAAGCGTCCGGCGACCGACGGCTCCGCGCGCCTTGCCGCGCGCGCAGCGCTGTCGCTGACCGCAAGCCCCGCCGGACCATCCTTCGGCGGGGCTTCGGTCAAAACCGGGTGCGGCGGCGGGGGGCCAAGCGTCCCCTGCCTCGGGTTTGGATGTTCTCCCCCGTTCATCCATCCCCGGCCCCTCGCCGCCACACACGCCGGTTCCATTGATTAGGCGGCGACAGCCGTTTCGATCACTCCATGCCATCGACGAAGGCCGGTCGTCTGGGAGACGTCGTCTGGGAGATTGGGAGAGCCTGACCTTATGGAATATTTTCTTCAGCAATTGATCAACGGGCTGTCGCTAGGGGCCATTTATGGTCTGATCGCGATTGGCTACACGATGGTTTA
>Ga0066602_10000060_pt1 | contig 79747 bp, 126 predicted proteins | sample Higcelweek5metaG_FD_59481 | JGI IMG/M metagenome (GOLD analysis project Ga0066602, IMG submission 59481) | Freshwater pond sediment microbial communities from the University of Edinburgh, under environmental carbon perturbations - High... | ecosystem: Environmental > Aquatic > Freshwater >...
ACAAAATGCCAAATGTATACCCTGCCAAAACCGCCGGATGGGACATGTGGTGTCCACATGTCCAGATATATGGGGACATGACAAACAGAGGCACGCAAGTAAAATACGAACGATTCAAATGTCAACCCTCAAGTTGCCCAAAGTGGGAGTGGGCTGATGATGAAAAGACTGTTGGATTTTGTAACTATTTTGGAGGCAAATTGGAATGAAAATACAAACTATCTATAGAGCTATTCTACCTATTCCAGAGGGCCTGTACAACCAGGGTAAAATAATTTTTATTATACAAGCTGTTAGAAGAGAAAACCCCCTAGTAAAGATCAAAACGCACGTAGGCTGCTACCACATCGAGTCAGAGCAAGAGGCACTGATTGCGCCTGTCTACGACAGAGTAGAAGCACTATTAAATCAGTGTCTGAAAAATGATTCAAAATAAAGGATTCAGCTTGTTCTAACCCAACCTGTGTATTCACAATGTAAAATTCGGAATGTTCCGAAAAAGGAGCCTAAAATGTTATTAATCGCGGTACTTCTTAATGTGTGCTTAATATTCGTGAACATCATAGTATACCTCAGCAACGAAAACAGAAACTTAAGCAGCTTCTTTGCAGGATGTGGAGCAGGAGTTGCTTTCCTAGGTGTAGTCTTCGGCGCAATCAAACTCTTTAACTAAAAAGGAGCCAAGATCATGATCAAACTCATAAGCAAACAAGAGCCTCAACCAGTAGCAAAAACAAAACCAATGTACGAGATGCGGCCGCTTGAGGTGTGTGTTGCCGTAGACACTCATTATGGATATAGCGGAAAGGTTGTCATGCGTACTGCTTCTCAAACGAGTTTTGAAGTTATGGATCTTACTGTCCCAAGACCAGACTCTTGTTGGACTGGCAGCCCAAACCTCCAAGTCCGTGAGTTGTACCCTGGCGAAACCTATACCCTTGAATTATCATGAATAAGGAGACGAAAATGAAATTAGAGGTTGGTAAGTACTACAAAGATCGTGGTGGCGAAGTTGTTAAGATTATTAAGTGTGAAGAAGATAAAGTCTACCCATACTCTGATAACGAAGGAGAGACATACCAAGAGAATGGTAGGTATTATAAAAGTCTATCAAACGCACTGCACGACCTCATCGAAGAAGTTATCCCGGTCCCTGCCTACAGAGTGAAAGCGGAACAGACAGATATGCGAGACTTTGTCAGGTTAATGGAAGGTGAGAAAGGCAACGTCTATACCAAGTTCAAACTCCTCAAAGACCCAGATAAGTTCGTAAGATTAGGCAATTACACCTACTACGCTACCCAAGTTGATGCAGGCTATATTGATCCCATTACAGGAGAGTTTGTCATGAACGAGAACAAGAGCAAGAAATTGAAGCTGGAAGTTGGTAAGACCTACAAAACGAGAGGTGGTGAGACTGTAAAGATTGTGTCTGATGATGGGTGGGATCAATACAAATTTCTGGACAGCAATAGGTTCTCCTACACTGAAGAAGGTCTTCGTTATGATTGGAGACCTGAGCATGAGCATAACCTCATCGAAGAAGTAGAAGTAGAAGTAGAAGTAAAAACCACAACCACAAAAAGGGAGCAGCCCAAAATGAAATACTACAGAACCACACATAATAACACAGAGACAGACTTTCCCGTCGGTACAATAGTTACCTTGTTCAAAGACGACGCCTCACAAATGCCAAGATACAAAGACATAAGCTCAGGTATAGAACAATACCTCTACACAGACAGACTTGAAGAGATCAACGTCAAGACCGTGAAAACTGTCATCAGCCCAGCCTCGAAACTTGTCAAGATCCTTGAGGATAGTGGATATGTGGTGGATGATGAGGGGGATTGGGATAAGGGTACTGAAACTTGTTTCGTCAGTGAGATGTTCTATTTCTGTGGCAAAAAGCCTACCGATGAGTGGAGTTGGGAACCAGAGTGGCTTGAGGAGAAAGCCGTCTTCGATTCAACTGTCAATACCTTCAACGCTCGCCAGTTCATTGTCGATTTCATGAAGAAAAAACGTGAACTCAGCCATGAAGCCTATCTTTATCAGCGGGATATTGATGAGATTGAAAATGAGTGGAGTGATGAAGAGTGTGAGAAGGTTGCGGATAAGATCTTGTCTCAGAGATATTTAGGATTTGGTAATGCTTCTTGCCCGTTCTGTATTAAATTCGCAGATCGTTGCGACGACTGCTCCTATGGCAAACGGCATGGAGTGTGTGGTAGAGATGACGCGGACTATAAAAGATATATTTGGCCAATAGTAGGTATCAATGCTCGGCCTGAACTGCTTGACTTCGTTAACAATTACCCTGGAGCGCGGAAATGACCCAACCGACGACAGAAGAGATTGCTAGATGGTTGAGGGAAGCGGCGGAGAGCATTAATTACTGGTCAAATGGAGAAGGTAACAGATTCAAGCAACGAGCTGCTCAGGTAGAGGCCATGGGGTGGCGACCTATAGAGGAAGCCCCTAAAGACGGAACGAAGGTTGATTTGTGGGATGATGAGTTGGAAGAGCGGGTGATAGATTGCGTGTGGAAAGATGATAGATGGCAGTTTTATGCTTTTATAGGTAGGTGGGTAGACTTAGGACCTATGAAATGCTCGTATTTTGCATTATCCCCTCAACCCCCGGTGAAGAAATGAACCTCAGCCTAGTCTTGGAATATCTCTATAACCTGACAGACGAGGAGCGCAGGCTCGCGTTCAGTCACATTGAAGAATTATTCTGTCTCGACTGCGGACGTGAGCAACGATTCTGTACTTGCGAAATGGATGATAGATGGTAAAATCTGAGACACCCCTACCATAAAGGTAGGGGTGTCTACTTAAATTGAGAGGAGAAATGAAATGAAATACTATAGATTATCCCCAGATTTCCCTGAACATGGAGGCAGAGTTGTCTATTTAGGTTACTTTGATAGTGATCTTTATTTTTGCTTAAATGATGGTTACTTACCAAGTGATACAGACAAGAAATATTTAATTCCTATAGACCTTCAGACTCTCGAACGTGGTGATTGGCAGGCTGATCATGAGCCATTGCCTGTAACTATTCATGATGGTTTGTTGAATATGATACAAAAATGTTTTAGTAGATGTAATGCTGACTATTACCTCGTCAATGAATACGAAGGAAATAACTATTATTTAATACCCAATGTAAATAACCTTGATATGACAGCGATCAATTTCTCTGCTGATAATGCTGGGAAGGTCTCTGGCTACAAGTTTAACAAATTAATGAGTAAGACTTGGGAGAATTTTACCGGGAGCGCTAAAGCCAGACATCCAACTCACAGCATAAGAAATTTTATAGACGAGTTTTCGTCTGACCTTCAAACCCGAAGAAATGAAGGGACTTACATTAAGCCTGCGAAGTTAATTCGAGGTTTGTTTCCAGACCTGACCGAGTCTCAGGTTACGTGTATTGGCAGTGCCTTGGCAGATGCTTTGCGGTTGAGAGCAAACCCTGACACAAGCGGAATTGAAGTGTCTTACAAGCCTTCTGAAGTGTATATTAAAAGCTCTTCGTTCTACTCCTGTATGAAAAATAAAAATCCATGTCGATTTCAAATCTATGACGATCTTGAATTCACGGGCATTGCATACTTAGTTGAAGATGGCATGCTGATTGGCCGTGCCCTGTTCCATGACAAGGTTTTTAATGGTTCTGAGGGAGCGACTGTTAAAGTTATGGATAGAGTTTACTATAACAATTCTGATACTCTACAGACCTTCATAGCCTGGGCGCAGAAAAATGGTTATTGGTATAAAACTGAGCAAGCAGCTAGTCATAATGTATTCTGCGCTCCTGACAATACTATTGTAGGTAAGCCAAACCTTTACATTGAGTGTGGTGATCTAACGGACAGAGGGTATGATGAAGTCCAGTACATTGACACTTTCTCGCACTATGATATGGTAAAGGAAGTTCTTCATAATGACTGTGGTGACTTCAATATCTCAACTGCTTTTAGAGAAACTGGAGGATATGATGATGCAGAGTTAGTTGTCCAGGATAATAACAGGTCAACATGTTGCTGCTGTGGTGAACGTATGGACGAAGATGAAGCTAGGTGGTATGACGACAGTATTTATTGTGACGATTGTTTTAATGAGAGATTTTCTCAATGTTATCATTGCGGCGATACTACTGACAATGATTACTTAACACAGGTACACAGTAAATATGGTGATATAGAGATGGTCTGCGAACACTGCCTTAACAATCATTATGTTTATTGCAGTGACTGTGAAGAGTACTATCACGAGTCAAAGTGTGAGTGTATAGATGATGAGTGGTACTGTGAAGACTGTGCAGAAAATCATGTTGAAGAAGAGGAGAATGAAGATGAAGATTGAAGACTTGTTGGTGTTGACTGAGCAGGAACTTTTCAGATATATTGAGACTCAACTAAAAAAGTTAGGAGTAAAATACATTACATGTGATGACTACATTGTAACTACTCAACATACTGCAAATACTCCACTGATCTGTATTCATACAGATACAGTTTCAAAAGTAGCCCCAAAGCATGAAGATCTTCTTGTTAGTGGTAATTTACTTGCCCTTAACCAGAACTCAAAAGCTGGTTGCCTTGGCGCTGATGATCGTGCAGGAGTTTGGATTGCGTTGAAAATGCTGGCTGATGGAACGGAAACAGAATTTGAGTATGCATTTTTTGCGAAGGAAGAAGTTGGCGCTTTAGGCAGCAGCGAGTTTGCAGCTATTGAAGATCTGACAAAGTATACCTGTTTCATTGGTCTTGACCGCGCCTCAAGAGGCAGTATTCAAAACGTAGCTACTTATGGGTATGATAATGATACCTTAACTGGACTGTTCAAGTCATTTGGATTCAAAGAACAGAACGGGTCATTTAGTGACTGCTCCAATCTTGCCTCTTATGGTGAGGTTGCTTGTATTAATCTGAGCGTTGGCTATGACCATGAGCACTCAACAAAAGAGATTCTGAATATTGACTTGATGTTGCACACCTTGGATGTTATGAAGTCAATCGTAATCCCAGAAATAACCTATGATGCAACTGTAGTTGTGAGGGATTATGGAATAAATTGGAGATATACAAGCGGATTTGTGACTGAGTGTGAAGAAGCCTCCCCAGTAATTTGCGACTATTGTGGTGAGTTTTTACCTCTTTATGACTACCAAGGTAGTCTTGTTTGCAGAGAGTGTTTAGAGTTGGTGAGAGTCTAAATTCGGAACTTTCCGAAAACTAAAAGGGGAAATGAAATGTACTTAGATACCAGAGACTTACAAGAACAAATTGACAATTTGGAATCAGAAATTGAAGACCTTAATGAGGAATTGGAGGAGCTTGAAAAAGATATAGCCTCGTGTGGATCTGACTTTGAACTACTCACTGTTCAAGACCAGATTGAAAAAGGCAAAGAACAACTACAAGACCTACGCGATGAACTTCAACCCCTCCTTGACCTGAAATCAGAAGGTATCCCAGACTGGGACTACGGCGCTACTCTTATTTCAGCAGATAACTGGGAAGATTATGTTGAAGATTTGGTGAAAGATTGTGGTTACATACCAAATGATGTGCCTTGGTGGATTGTCATTGACTGGGCCGCAACCGCAGACAACGTCGCTGCTGATTACTCGACCGTTGATTATGACGGGGATACTTATTATTATAGTAATTGCTAAACAGGGAGAATAACATGCAACAAATCAATGGTATGCCAATAAACGAAGCCTATAGATATTACCCTGAGATGGTAACTACCCAGGACATACAGGACAACCTGGACAGGTTAGAGGCCATTGAAGGTGTCCTCATCAATAACACGGGACTCTGGTCAGATATGACTCCAGAATCCCTTGAAGATGAGCTTGTCCGTATGGACAGATGGCAACAACAGTTCCCTGGATACACTCCAGAAGAGCTTGATGAAGAGTTTGAAAAGCAAGGAAGGTTTATTGCTGATTTGAAGTGTAAGTTCGAGGATGCTTTTGGATGTATAGCTACCGATGATCCTGATAAGATACTTGACTTTGTCTTTAACATGATTGATGAGTTTGTTGAGTTAAAGTCCCAAATTTCGGAACTTTCCGAAAAATACAAATAGGAGAACTAAAATGAAGGCAGAACAATTCCATGTCAAAAACCAATTCCTTATCAATACCGATGAAGGAGTTTATTTCCAGTCCTATAACACAATCATTGCCTTTATAGATAACAAAGGTAAGATCACTCTCGACAAAAATAAGTGGGACTATTCCGTAACCACAAGCAAGTACAGAAACAAGTTCACAGGGCTGACAACCCAGGAGACGAAGAAGATGATTGAGTCTGGTGAGATACAATTGGTGGGTCTCAATGCCTAAATACAACGGCTGGACAAACTCAGCAACGTGGTGTATTTACATGGAAATTACGAACAATCAAACACTCTATCGCCTTGTCATGGCCCATAAGGGAAAGATGACCGTTGATGATTTAAAAGACATTACCTCACACATTCAGGTTGAATCGTGGTGTGAAGGTGAGATTAACTATGCAGAATTACTGGAGGAATTACAATGAAATTAGAGGTTGGTAAGAAGTATAGAACTGTGAGTGGGCGGGTTGTTACTGCCAAACGTAAACCCACAGATTCAGACTATCCTTTCATAATGGATGACCATGGGTTTGAGCGATTTTATACCACAGACGGTTTCTACCTCAGATCAAAAGCACATTCAGGTTTTAACATTATCGAAGAAATCCAGGAGACGAAAATGAAATTAGAAGTTGGTAAGAAGTACAGAACTGTGGATGGAACGATTATGACTGTTGTGACCTGCGACGACCATACAATTTACCCTTTCATAGCTAAAGACAACGTAGATGGTAGTCATCTGTATACTGAAGATGGTTTCTATTTAAAAACAAAGGAGCATTCAGGGTTTAACATCATCGAAGAAATTAAGGAGAATACAATGTTTAACAAAGAACACAAGTACTTGTGTATGGATGCAGATGGGTATCAGAAAGCAGCTTTCAATAGACCAACCATCAACACTGATATGCGTTGCTGGTTGGATTATGAAGACATTCTGCAGGTTGGACTATTCAACCTCGGCGACGATTGGAAAGAGAGCTTGCGTGAGATCGTGTACAATGACGACGGCTCGATCTATCTCCGCAAACCAAGACATGAATTTAAGGTTGACGATAAGGTTTTGGTGAGGAACGTAGGAGATAGTAGCTGGACAAGGAGACATTTTTGTTGCTACTCTCAAGAGGATTACATTGAGTGTTACCAAGGAGGTAAAACTTCATTTACTGTTAATGATACAGTAATTTGGGACGAGATCAAGCCTTACATTGAGGAGGAGGCATAAGAAATGCCTGGAAAAGGAGCAAAAGAACGCAGAAAACTACGAGGTCAACAACGAATACTCGATGTAAAAGAACGAGAGAAGACTTACCTAGAAGCAGGGGGTGAGAAGAACTGCAAAACTTGCTACTGTTATTCAAGATGCCCTGTATATGGGGATGAAGTAATGCCATGTTGGTGCTATGGAGGGGTGTTAGCAAAATGAAAACACATAAAAGTTTTAAAACTGCCTTCAGCAACTTTGTAACCAAACCAGCTATCTACTGTTGTGTATGCGAAAGAGAAACTGAGTGTGAAATAGTCTATGGTAATGTTGTTTACCCTCACAGAAAAGATCTGCATAAAATGCAATTTTGGAGATGCTCTACTTGTGGGGGGTTCGTAGGCTGTCATCATAGGTCTTCTACACCAACTAAACCTTTGGGTTGCATACCCACAAAAGAGATAAAAGAAATAAGAATACAAATTCACTCTTCTCTGGATCACTTATGGCGAAACTGTGGTTGGAGTAGGTCAAAGTTATACAGTAAAATCTCAGCTTTTGTTGGGCATGAGTTTCATACTGCGGAGATCAGGTCTGTGGATGAGGGGAATAAAGTATTAGGTTACGTTAACTCTTTAACTTCGTCCCTCCCACAACTTTTACCTTGACCCCAAACAATAAACCGAGTACTGTTGCTGCTCAACTCAAAATCAAGGAGTCAGCCAATGAGTCTGGGCGAACGCTTATTGAAGTATAAGAAGGAATCAAGAACAACATACCGCGAACTGGCGGCAGAGCTGGATGAAGGATTTGAATTAGTTTATAACTTTTGCAATGACCGACTCATTCGTATGCTGCCAGACACTGCCATAAAAATAGACACTTACCTTAAACAGAAAGGATATTGATATGTCCTTCGTATCGGTTATAAGCGATAATGTAAGCTCACTCACAAAACATTTTTCATTTGACAGCGCAGGGAAGTTAGTGAAGACTTCGCCTGGGCATTTGGTTTCAGGTTCAATTGAGACTCATAGCGTAGACTCAGAAGGTTTGGTGATCCTAATAAAATCTCTCAAGCAATCTCAATGCTTATGTCTTGGGATGCTGGAGGATTTTAGCAAACCCTCTGAGTTGAAATGTAATGCAATGTCGCAAGACATTTTCCCTACAAGGACAAAGAAATTCCTTGACTTTCGTGGTGAACCTACTTGGGCTTTGTTTGACTTTGATAACTCAGGCTTTAACCCGGACCAAGCTATTGATTTTCTGTCAGAAATTGATCCCCAAATAAAAACCGCTTCATTAGTGGTGTCGCCTTCGTCGTCGTCTTATCTGTACAATCCTGATGGTTCTGTCATTGTTGGTGAAGGTAACTTCCACATCTTCGTGGAATGCGACGGTAACAGCGTTGCATACATGAACACAATGTTTGACAGGTTGTTGCTCGCTGGTCATGGTTATCCATTTGTAACCAGCGCAGGTACAATCACTATTAAAACGAAGATTGACAAGGCGGTAAACTCGTGGGAGCGAGAAGTCTATTGTTCCTCCCCTGTACTTGAAGATGGTATCACGTCAACCCGCTTAGACAACCTTCAGTATCAGGCAGGACCAAGAGTTGTAGTTGACGACTTAACGAAGCTCTCTAAAGAAGACGAGATGCAGCTTCGTCAAATCTTTATTGATCTTCGTCAGTCTGCTTATGAAGAGGCTGCCGAGAAGAGAGCACTTTATAACGAGAAGAGAGCAAAGAAAAGAGCAAAAGTTAATGGCACTTCAAAGCTGTATGAGTTGGCTGCAATTAATGACCAAGTAACACGATATACTAAGAATGGGACTCCAATTGTTGAGCTGCTGTCTGATGAAGTTATCAAGGACAATGATGGAAATGACTTCTTTGTCCGTGATTTATTGATTGACCCGGTAGAGGAACCTTTAAAATTACCAGATGTTGAAGACCCTTATGTCAGAGGGTCTAAAGAACGTGATATTGTGGGCCGAGGTGTTGCTACAGCTTTACCAGGATTCAAGATATACACCCACCGTCACGCTGGGATTATGTACCTGTTGCGTTGGTCCCCTAACGACCTCATTGCAACCCTTCAATCGGATGCAGTCTCAGTCAATGCAAAGAAACTTATCTATAGACTCATTAGTACAAATCAGCAGGAAATTGCAAGTACTGCTACTGACTCTGATCTTGGCGAGATTGCAGATGCTTTTAAGAAAGCTCTTGCCAATGTAACTGGATCAGGAGTAGGCACAGAAAAGGCTGCGATCAAGAAGAAGTTACAAGCAGCTAAAGAACCAGAGTCGACTGAAGACGAGCTTGAGTTGGGATTGAACAGTCGGTATGGTGTGGCGATGCTGTCAGGAAAGACAGTGGTGCTATGCGAAGAGTGGCTACCATCAATCAACAGTTTCGAGACGGTGATTTCAAAACCTGTCGAGCATGAACAATTCTTTCGCAACAAACAAATCAAAGTCCCAAACCAGAATGTGTACAAATCAGCGTTCTCGGTGTGGATGGACTCATCCTCCAGGAACACCTATGAGAGCGTCTATTTTGAACCGAACCGGGATTTGATACGGAAGCCTGGACAGACTCGAATAATCCAACAGGGAGGCGTATACAACCTCTGGAGTGGCTATGTAGCAGACTTGAGCAAAGCCAAGCATCCGACGCTGATTCTGGAGCATTTGAAAGATGTGTGGTGCAGTGGCATTGAGGAAGAATGGAACTACCTTCAAGGTTGGTTAGGAACTCTGTTTCAAAAACCAGCTTCGCTCAACGGTACATCCCTTGTCCTGCAATCAACTCCAGGTGCAGGCAAGAACATTATTATCGACAATTGCATTGTCCCTGCATTCGGCATTCACGGGATGTCAACCACAAGACGTGATGACATCGTTGGTAGGTTCAACAAGCAGCTCTCGTTGAATGTGTTTCTGTTCGCGAACGAGGCTACGTTTGCTGGCGTGCATGAGGACAAGCAAACGATCAAGACGTTGATTACTGACCCTTACAGGACAGTGGAGATGAAGGGGCTTGACTCGTTCAAGTCAAGAAACTACACAAATGTAATCTTTGGCTCGAACGATGGTTGGGTAATTAACTTGGACGCTGGCGACAGACGGTTCTGTTATCTGAGTGTTAATGACAGCAAAGCTAAGGATTCAAAATACTTCAAGGCACTTATGGAAGAGATAGAAAATGGTGGCAAAGAGGGATTTTTAGATTACTTTCTCAACCTCCCGATCTTTACTTTTGACGCGAGCGACATTCCGCAGGGCAACATAACTCAGCGAATCTCTGACCTTATTCGTTCCTCACACCCAACAACAAGGTTCTTTCTCATTCTCCTTGACACTGAAGGGTCGCTTGAGATATTCTTTGATGTAGAGAAGGTCAAGACTTTGGCTGAGTGGTGGGGTGGAACCGGTCCTATGGAGATTTCAAGGGAGGGATTCTATAGATTCTACAACAGATACGCAGAGTACTACAACCTGAACCGTGGCTATGACGACATCATAACCATGCAGCGGGAGATGGAAACATCAGGCTACCTCGCCCCTACCAACTGCTCAGACCCTAGCAAATACCCTATTGTACGTAAGATGCAAAGAGGTATTCCTATGTGGGAGTTTAAGCAGATTGATGTGTGCAGAGAGCTTGCATTCAAAGGGTTGTATGTTAAAAAGAAACCAAAAGTTGAGGAGAGTGAATGTGAATTTTTCTGATGAAGTGATAATGGTTCTAATCCAAGGCAACGACTACAAAAGATTCGTGGGCAACAAACTTACCAATCACATTGAGGTTGACAAACCTCTGACAAAGCAACAAGTTGAGGACTTTAGGCTGGACCCAATCAATTTCATTGACAATTATGAGGAGAAATAAATGAATTTTTCTGATTACGAAACCAAATTACCATACCCAAGTAAAGCGGATTTTACAACAACCTATTACTACGAGCACGGTCAGTGTGTGTTTCAAGTCGGACCTGGAGAAGAAGTACCTGAGAACCTTCACGGATTTGTTCGTGAGCAGGCCCTTGACAAGGATGCCTATTTCGCAAAGGTAGAGGCTCATAGAGCTGAGGGCAGAAGGTTAAGTGACTCTCTCAGCTAAATCAAGGACTTAGTTGAGTTCCCGCTTCTACGAGTGACCTTACTGCGTCTGCTCTCTGCGGGCGTAGATTTGGACAGAGTCTGCCCTATTAAATTTTGATCAGAGAAAGCGAAGTGTTTGATATTTCTGGCTGCCAGATTATCCCTATCGTGCTTCACAAGAGATATCAAGAGCATTAAATAATATGCTGGTAATATCTTGCTATAAATGTGGTAATATGTTACTGTGATTTCTATGAAAAGCAAAATATCTCCCTCAGACATAAATTCCTCTGGAATTTACATTATAACTAACAGCATTAATGATAATGTGTATGTTGGTAGCGCAAAATGCTTTAGATTAAGGGTGGCGGGGCACAAATACACGCTCTCCAAGGGGAAGCATAATAGGAGGTTTCAGAACTTTGTTGATAAATATGGGGTGGATACACTATCAATTTCTGTATTAGAGCTATGTAGCGAGCAAGATTTACTAATAAGAGAACAGTATTGGATTGATTTTTATGAATCGTGGAAATCAAGTAAGGGATTCAATGTAGCAAAAATAGCCGGGTCAAACCTTGGGTGTAAAATGCCAGAATCTCATAAAGAGGCATGTAGGGAGAGAATGATAGGAAACACTAATAGGGTAGGGAGGGAGTGGACAGAGGAAGAGAGACGAGGCATAAGCGAACGTTCAAAGGATATGTGGGAAGCCAATAGACTTAAGATGCTGCAAGCATGTGAAAAAAGTGGGGAAACTAGAAGGGGGGTAAATATGTGGGAAGACAAAAAACATCCTATGTTAGGGTTGTTTGGCAGAGAAAACCCAAACTATGGGAAGAAGAGAAGCCCGGAGTTCTGCGAATTGATGAGTAAAATAGCAACAGAGAAAAATGGAATGAGAGGTAAAAAATTGTCCAAAGAGCTGGTTGCTGATATAGTGAAAAGAAATAGCAAACCAGTAGAGTTAGTAGACGGTGATGGATCTGTGATAGCGGAGTATAGTTCAGCCACCAAAGCACAAATTGAGCATGGATTAACTGCTGGATCTGTGTCCAGAGTCTGCTCAGGAGAATACAAACACACTCACGGACTAATCTTTAGGTTCAAGAAGATAGAATAACAAGATTAGGATATAACCTATATTTATAAGTTTTTAGTCTGTCCATATTTAGATATTATAACCTAAAAATCTAAGTTGTCAATAAGAAATTTCGGAACTTTCCGAAAATTAATTGCGGGAGAAATAGAATGTTAAACAAAACTCTTGAACAAGCAATTGACAAGGTCCACACCAAACTCCAACAAGCTGAGGAGTGGAAGAACCAAACCTACGAAGACACTCCGGCAAGAGTAGAAGCTGTCTTCAGAGTCAGAATGTGGCAAGACGCCTTTGCTGCTGTAATTGGCTGCAAGATTGGTGACGACGACTACTTGTGGAATTTACATGAATGCAAAATGGGGAGGAAATAAATGTCAGAATTTAAACTAGATGTAATCAAACAGACAAGACTTGTTCATTACGACAATTGGGAGTACAAGTTATGGGTTGGCCCTGATGGTCTTGTCATTGACTATCTTGAAGATGGTAAGGTAAGAGAGTCTTTTATCATACCAACCTTTTGCGCGAAGCAATTGTTTGAAGAAGCTATAAAACTTATTGAGGAGAAATAAAATGAAAAGGCAATCAGTAGAATCAAGCAACCTCAAATCAGTAGGCTACGATGAATTCCTTCTTGTCCTTGAGATTGAGTTTAAAGGTGGTGCAGTCTATCGTTACTATGGAGTACCATCAGAGGTACATGACGAGCTTATTAACGCCGAGTCTGTTGGCAAATATTTCAATGCTAATGTAAAGTCCAAGTACAATTTCCTCAAGGTGGAGTCATGCTAAGTGATATTTTAGAACCCCCGATGCCAAAAGCAGATATGTGTAGTTGCTCTAATTGTGGGTGGAAAGGTAAGTGCTCTGACTGTGAACAGGAAGAGGAAAGTGAGGGTTGGGAGTATCCTACCTACTGGATTCATCTTTGTCCTATCTGTGAAGATGGTGGATGCGTTGACGATTATTGGTTCAGTGCTGACGCAGAGGATGAACTGAATGATATTATGGCTGATGGTTTTTTAGATAGGAAGGTTTGAGATGATCAGGAATGGTTGGTGGTGCCCGATTCACGGGTTTTATAGTAGAGATAGATTTGATATTACTTCTGCTGGTAGGAGTTGGATACCCTTGGGTGCGGTTTTGTCTTATTCAGCGCCTGTTTGTATTACAGAGGACCAACACTTCTTTATCAATATACCCTACAAAGTCTTGTACATTTTCTCTGTTCATTTATTTCCCGACACAATATATTACTGTGACGCTAGAGACTTAGAAGAGTTTGAGAGTAATCTACCTTCTGGGCTTTTGTTTAATAGCTTGAAGGAAGATTAGCCGATTAACTGATTGAAACCAAGGCAGAGATGTGGTAAGGTGCTTGTCTTGGTTTTTTCTTATTTTTGTTGTTGACTTTATTATCATGATAGTTTAATATAACTAAAGGAGATATAAATATGCTTAAACTTAAATGTAAAAGGTGTTCTCATGAGTGGCAACCAAGAATCGAACATAGGCCAGCAGCCTGCCCAAATTGCAAATCAAGGAAGTGGGACGAAGAAAAGAAAGCCCTATCCAACACAGGAAAGAGTTAGGGAGCTATTTGATTACGATCCCAATACTGGCGAATTAACTTGGGCTATTGACGTAAGGGGTGGGCAGGGGGCTATCAGAGTAAAACGAGGGACTACAGTGGGAGCGTTTAACTCAACCAATGGGTACTTGCAGACTCAGGTAGATAAAAAATTTATTTATCTCCATAGAATAATTTGGATTTGGATGGAAGGTTATGCCCCAGAGCACCAGATAGATCACATTAACAGGGTAAGAACTGATAATAGGTGGTGCAATCTTAGAGAAATAAACCAGTCATGCAATAACATAAATTGCAAGATACGATCAGATAATGTTAGTGGGGTTAAAGGTGTAGGGAAATTTAGGATTAACCAGTGGAGAGTTAGGGTTCATTTAGGTGTGAAGGAAATTCATATAGGGGTCTATGATGATTTTACTGAAGCAGTGGCTCATAGGTTAGCAATGGAGCAGTGTTCTAGTCTTCGTATTTATGATGAAGGTTCAACAGCATACCAATATATGCAAAACTATTTACAGGAGTTAAAATGCCAGGAATCTTAACTGATACAGCAGAAACAGTACTTAAACGTCGTTACTATCTTAAGGATGAAGAGGGAAATTGTATTGAGGATTGGAATCTACTGAGTGGGAGGGTAGCAAAGTATGTGGCTAATGGGAATAAGACCCTAGAAGACAAGTTTTTCTGGATGATTAATGAGCTTTACTTCCTCCCCAACTCTCCTTGCCTGTCTAACTGCAATACTGAGTTAGGTAATCTATCAGCCTGTTTTGTGCTGCCGGTTGAAGATTCTATGGAGGGTATTTTTGACGCTATTAAGTGGGGAGCCCTAGTCCACAAACAATCCGGTGGAACTGGTTACTCATTCTCCAGGTTGAGATCTAAGAATTCTGCTGTTAAGTCAACTCAAGGGGTGGCGTCAGGACCAGTTAGCTTTGCCGAGGTGTTTGACTCCGCAACTAATACAATTAAGCAAGGAGGTAAACGACGGGGCGCAAACATGGGATCACTTCGTGTTGATCATGGAGACATTGAAGATTTCATAACTATTAAATCTGATCCTAATAAACTGAATAACTTTAACCTCTCTGTGGCTATAACAGATGAGTTCATGACAGCAGTAAAGGCTGGAGAAGCAGAGGAGAGTCGAATCTTTGATCTTATCATTGACCGCGCCCATGCTAGCGGTGAGCCCGGAATAATCTACATTGATACCGCCAATAAGTCCAATAATCTAAGATATTTGGGAGACTACGAAACCACAAACCCCTGTGGCGAGCAATTTTTGCTACCATTCAATAGCTGTTCGCTGGGTTCGATTAATTGGCATAAGTTTGTTATTAATGGTGTGGTTGACTGGGGGCTATTAGAGAAAGTGGTAAGGTTAGCTACCAGATTTTTGGACATGACGCTGGATGTTAATAAATTTCCTCTACCTCAGATCACTGAAGCAACACTCAAGACAAGAAATATAGGTCTTGGGCCTATGGGAATTCATGACACTCTGATTGCTCTTGAACTTCCTTACGACTCACAAGAGGGGCGTGATAAAGTAGCAGAGATCATGAATTTTGTTCATCAGTGCGCTAATGATGAGTCTATAAAAATGGCAGAAGAGTCCGGAGCTTATCCAGCCTACCTGCCAGACACATCCGCACCCTACAGAAAGAACGCAAATTTAACTACTTGCGCACCGACTGGAACAATTTCCATGATAGCTGACTGCAGCTCAGGTTGCGAGCCACTCTTTTCTCTAGTGATGGTAAAGCGTGTGCTTGACAATGATTTGCTCATTCTTACTGATAAACAGTTTGAAAAGGTGGCGAGGAGAGAGGGATTCTTTTCAGAAGAATTGATGAAGAAGATAGCTGATACCGGGACCGTCAAACACCACGAAGTTCCAGTTAAGTGGCAGGAGATTTTCAAGACGGCAAAAGACATCTCGCCAGATAACCACATCAGAATGCAGGCAACTGTACAAAACAATGGTAATGATTCTGGTACGTCAAAGACCGTCAATCTCCCCGCAAATGCAACTAAGCAAGACGTAAGGGACGCTTTCATGCTTGCCTACGATCTTGGATGTAAAGGAGTCACGGTCTATGTTGATCAATGTAGAGCTAACCAAGTCCTGAATACAGTCGGCAACCTCGACAAACCCACTGCCACAGTCTCAGCCGATGGCCCGGTCAAGCAAGACCTCCCTGACACGCTTCGGGCAAGACGCTATAAACTGAAGCTTGATGATGGCGAGAACGTCTACATTATCATTTGCTTCAGCGAAGATGGAAAACCAATGGAGGTCTTTGCTAAGTTCCCTTACGATGGCCGACATGAGTATCGAGAGAAGTCAACGGCTTACACTACTGTATGTAGATTAGTAAGCCTTGCTCTACGCTATAGCATTCCAGTTGAGGAGGTGATCAAGCAGTTGGACAAGTCTTCAGGCTCGATGATGGACTTGCCCGCGCAACTGACAAAGTTATTGAAGACATTCCTGAGTGAGACAAACTCACCTTACACAGTGCCTTGCCCTGAGTGTGGCGAGCCAACGCTTGTGTTTGAGGAAGGTTGTCAAGTGTGTAAATCGTGTGGATTCTCTAAATGTAGTTGAACAAAGGTAAATTACCCGTGAAACACTACTCAATCAAAGCTTTGGTCAATGGGGAGATCCTGATTATTACACCCGCTCTTATTAAAGAGCGGGTGGGGATGAAGACAGAGTCAGCGAAAAGGAGGTATGAAAGGTTACTAAACAAAGAGATTACAGTCGAGCAAGCCCTTGCACCTAAGCCGCCAATGTACTCTGGGGGACTCAAGAAATACGAACGAAATGGCTTGACATTAGATATTGACGATGTAAGATCAAGGGTACAGGGGATATCAGCGAAAGCGGCAGGACACAGACTGCGAGCTTGGGAAGCAGGCAGACTTGAGTTTGACAAGTTGTATCGTCCGGTAGGAGAACCTTTAGTTAAACCTAAAACTTTAGGAGAAATTTCCTGGAACAAATTCAAAGACAAAGATCGTAGAAAACCAGAAACAATCAAAGTCTCAGAGTTTGAGTTGAGACTTGGGGAAGAAATTGAACGAGCTTGGAGGAGAGATGCTAAACATTCGAGATAACCCCTTTGCAAAACAACAGTTCTATGGGCTTGCCTTTACTGCCTTGCAGCAACTAGGTAGAAGTGATGATGACCCAGCATATCAACTCGCTGCATTGATGCTTGGCGAAGACCCAAACACTAAAGTATTTATGGACGTGATGTTAAAAAACGGCTGGGTAGTGGAGGTTTGATATTTATTTAATGGAGAACAACAATGAAGGTCAAGACGATGCAGTTAGGGAAGTCGAGGAAGATAGTGGGGGCAGTGAAGACTCAGGAGACATGGCTGACAGTAAAGCTTGAGTATGAGGATTTGCTGTTCTCAATGAAAGAAATAGAGGAAGCAGACGGGGATCTTGAGATTATACTTGACAAACTAGAAACAACAGAAAGGGAGAGGTGGAGTAGTGAGTAACCTATCATTCCGTGACATTAAGCAACTTACAAACGGGGCAAACTACAAAGTTAATCAATCCTGGCAGTATTTGATTGAAGCCTTAGAGGGGTATAAGGGAAGGTATTTACATCTTGATCTTGACCCCGAGTTTCAACGTGGGCATGTGTGGACAGAGCAACAACAGATTGCTTATGTAAATTTTAAACTCCGAGGTGGTTCGGGTTCCAACGAGATACAGTTTAACTGCGTTGGATGGATGGGGGATTTTAGAGGTCCATTTGTATTAGTGGATGGCAAGCAGCGGTTGCAAGCAGTGCTTAGGTTTCTCAATGATGATTTGCGGGTACTTCATGGTGAGGCAGGCAATGAGAAAGGTTGGCTGTTTTCTGAGATTGGTGGGAGACTTCCTTCTAATGTAGATTTTTTGTTCTGCGTGAACAACTTAGCTACCATGGAAGAGGTATATAAGTGGTACATTGAATTGAACTCAGGTGGTACTCCACATACTGAAGAGGAACTTAATAAAGTAAGGACCATGCTAAACCAACAAACTAGAAACAACAGAAAGGGAGAGGTGGAGAGATGAAAAAGTTTAGAGTAACTTATATTGTAAGAGGAAAAGGTTTCAAACTGGGGGAGGAATCAATATGGTTAGATAGTAGCGATTTTGAAGATGATATGGACGAGATAGGTATTATGGAGATTATTCATGAATCTGTTAGTGATCATTTCGCGCAACACTACTATCCTACTATTCCAAGAATTACCCCAGTCGTTGAACAAATAAAACAATACCTACAAGGGGAGAACAATGAACTGGCCTGATGTAATGTACCTTATTGTATTCTGTCTCTTTATGGGCTACTTAGCTTGGTTGGACAGCAAATCATGAGAAAGTATTATTTGAAAAGAGATTTTGGAAAGTATAAATTAGTGCCAGGGGAGACTAAAAAGTTAATAGCTGTAAAATAATCCTTGGCAACTTAAAATAATGGGAGTATATTATGAGCATGAAAAAGAAAAACAGCTATTTTTCAGAGCAGCAACTGGTTAAGCTTGATATCTTAGCAGAGGATACAGGCATAACGGTTGCCGAGCATTTAAGACGAGCTGTGGATTATTACTTGAAGAGTGAGTATGTTCCTAACCCACAAAATAGAGTTGAGGCCAAGCCCGAAGCAAGTTGAGTTTCTGAAACGAACCTGTGGTGTGAAGAGATTCGTCTGGAATGCTTGCTTAGCTGAGTGGTCGTCTGCATATAAGTTAGGATTTAAACCTGACGAGGATTATATCCGTTTCTTTCTGAAAACTCTAAGAGATAGAAACAAGTGGATTAATGAAGTCCCTAGTCGGGCTTACTATTCGACGATCCGGGATCTAGCTAACACATTCAAGAAGTTTTTTAAAGGTGTATGTAAATACCCAAAGTTCAAAAAGAAATACGGGAGACAGTCGTTTTCACTAGATAGTGAGACTTCCTATAAAGTTAGTGGGAGGAATTTACGTATACCAAATCTTACCCAACCTATAAAGATGCGGGAGCGTCTTAGGTTTGTTGGTGAGAGGGGGAGATGCACCATATCATCTACAGGAGGTAGATGGTTTGTATCAATACTGGTGGATGTAGCAGCTAATCCATACCTTGATAAAGTCCCAAACGAGAGCCAAGTTGGGATTGATCTGGGTATAAAGGAGATGGCCGTTTTGTCTGATGGAACTGTGTATCAGGCAAATCAACCATTGAAAAAGCAACTAAGGAAACTAGCTAAATTACAGAGGGGGTTAGCTAGAAAAGTGAAGGGTAGTAATAGGTACAACAGGTTGAAGAGCAGAATTTCTAAGACGCATTATTTAGTGACTTGTAATAGGTCAGCAGTTATTAATAACTTTACTGATCAAGTAACAAGAAAGTTCAAATCAATTACTATTGAGGATTTGAACTGCTCTGGCATGATGAAGAATCATAAACTAGCTAGGGCAATTAGTGATGTTTCATTTTTTGAGATCCGTAAGCAGCTAATATACAAAGCAGAATTGAGAGGGGGTGAAGTTATTATAGCTGATAGGTTCTTTCCCAGTTCTAGGATTTGTAGCAACTGCGGGTGTATAAAAACTGATTTAACTTTGAAAGATAGAATTTATAAGTGTGACTGTGGTTTAGAGATAGACCGTGACTGGAACGCAGCTATAAATCTATCTAATTATATTGTCCAGGAATGACTTAAGCCGGACATTAAACACGCACAGAAGAGGAATTAGAATACTAATTCTTATGAGGCTGTGAATAAATACTTAAAATTGTGAGGTATTTTTATGAGTCTGAGAATCAAACCACCGAATTTCATCAAGCATACCATTTGCAAGTCTGATCTCGGCAGCAATGAAGTGGTCATTAGAGGTTTCAAAGTCCAACTTCCTTGGGTTGCTAAGAGCAGAGACTTAGGAAAAGTTGTTTATGTCAATCTAAATAAAAGGAGACTAAGTAATTGATATACTGCATAAACCAACCATTAGAGGATTACAACTGCTTTGTTGATGGCGTTGAGATGGGGCTGTATCGTTCATACCGAGATCGCCCTGCGTTGTTAGCTGCTGTGATGCTGATGACGACAGCCCCATTTGAGTACGAGGTAGGGTCAACTATCCCCTGCAAAGACAGAATTGGCAGCATTGACCCTGCCTTCGAAGGCTACCTTGCAGATACTCTTATCACTTGCGTTGGTGGTAAGATGATCATTGGCCTGCTTGAGATGCTTGACCCTTATGCGTTCTATGAATATCTTATTGGCTTTGATCTGTCTCATCTACCTATTAGAAAGTTCTATGACACAGACCAGCAGCTTTTGCAGATTATTGGGGCGAGGGTAGGGGCTCATTATAATGATATGGATGGGCCTCTTGTAGATTTGGCAGAAGATATTCAACGACAAGTTAATGAAAGTAAACAGAGAGGTTATAAATGACTGGCGAGTTTGATTTAAAGGGGAAGTTATCTACATGTTTTGCTGTAGTCTATGAGGATGATGGACCTAATGGGATTTGTGGTCAGAGTTGTTCAATAACAAACCCTTGGAAGAAGCTATACATTTTTGAGACAGAAGAAAGGATGAGGGAGTTCTTGCGTAATGTTGAGGAGAGCAAGTCAAGGAAAAATAGTCGGGTAAGTGGTTTGTTTTACCCAAGTGAGCTGGCTAGAAATGAGATAAACTTTATACCAAATTGAGAGGCTATAAATGACTATGCACAGTATAGAAGAAGTTGAGAATACTATGGAGTACTACGTTAAGATGCTTGAGAGAGTGGCATCAATTCAGAACTGTGTTTCTACCACTGAAGAGTTGAAAACCTATTACATTAAACAGATCAACAAATGCCTGGAGGAATTGAATGGTAAGTAAATTTCTGAGTGGGATTGAAGGAGCACAACACTTACTCGCTCAATCCCGTTACAACTTTAAAAGCTTTAAACATACCCAGATTGTGAAGATCTGGCCTGGGCAGTATTTTGGTATCTATCGCTATGACGATGATGCTGTCAATCCAATCATCCTTGCTAAGACAAAGATCATTAACATCGGCGCGGATGATAATGGAGTCAATGTTCAGATGATTGACTGCAAGACTAATGACCTCTATAGGTTTGGGCATGTACCAAGTCTTGCCTGTGGTTATGAGATTGGGGTTGGCGTACCTCAACGAGCATACATTGAACGGACTATCAAACAGATTGAGAACGGAGCTGTATACTATGGAGTATCAACAGGTATGCTGCTGATTCATCGTAGTGATCCAGACGACTGCGAAGCTGACGTTGACTACATCTCTGATTGGTTTCAACTTCGCCGCAAGTTTACTGACGACGCAGCGTTTCAGAAAGAAGCAGATAAATTTTGAGGAACTTAACATGAAAACGATCATAGCAGGCTCTCGTACAGCTACGAGGTTCAAAGATCTTCTTACAGCAGTGAGCAGTTGCCCGTTTTTAGTTAGTGAGGTAATATCTGGGACTGCAAGGGGTGCAGATAGACTGGGGGAGAGATATGCTGCGGAGTTGGGCTTAAACTTGATTAAATACCCGGCAGAGTGGGAGCGGTACGGCAAGTTCGCGGGGCACAAAAGAAATATGGAGATGGCTGAGGTTGCCGAGGCTCTGATCGCCTTGTGGGATGGTGTGAGTAAAGGAACTGAGCACATGATAAGTGTGGCTAAGGCAAAGAATTTGTTGGTGCATATCCATATAATCAATACAGGTAACTAATTGACTTTTAATGCAACTGAGGTGACTGAATGAAACTTTATTTTGTAGCAACCAAAGACGGCAGCAGTGACACTGAGCTTGAAATTTTCACTTCTCAGGTCAAACAACAAGCAGCGTTTAAGAAGAAGTACAAAGCAAACAAATCTAACGAGGAAGTGGCCGTGTTCATGTTTGGCCCTATTGACTTTGGTATGAACTCGAAGGGGATTATTGAAGCGGTCGAGTTTGGCATCAAGTCTAAGGGCTTAAAAGAGGAAGATTTTGGGGAGGAAGATAATGCCTAATCCGGAATCGCTACTAAAAGAATGCGAAAAGAATGTAGTCAACACAGCAGTAGCTTTCGAGACTATTCTCAATGTCCTAGATGGGCTGAGAAACTTTGGAATGAGAGCTTGCAAAGATCATTTAGGTCGCCCAAAGTTCTTTGAAGGTCTTGAGTTGATGAGGCAGGGAGTTTATACTGAGTATGTAAATGCTCAGAGAAACTGCCTGCTGTTCGTTGGAGTTGGTGGAGAAGATGCAAAGGCTTACGCCAAGGAGAAGTTCATAGAACAGTTCAGTGGTAAGTACAACATCATGCAGTTTCTTGATCAGTGGGGGCATCGCCCCTCCTGCTTTGATTCTGTAACTGAAGAACAGCTGAAAGCCGAGGCTAAAGAGGCTATTGAAAAGCGTTAAAATTGTTGAGGAGGAGTTTACATTTCCGTATACTCCTCACAACTATCAATATGATACAGTAAGCAGAGCAGCAGACAAGCAATGCGTGTTAATGATTGATAAAGTAGGGTTTGGTAAGTCAGTCATGTCCCTGTATTTAGGTCTTTTTCATGCTGTTGCTAATGATGTTGAGCAGATCATGGTACTGGCTCCTCCATCACTGCTTGATCAGACAGCTGAGTTCATCTCTTCTGTCAAAGGTATTGATGCGGTTACGGTCTATAGAGGCACACCTGCACAGCGCAAGAAGATAAACATTGAGAGTTCCCCTGTCTTCTTAATGTCCTATAACATTTTTAGGTCAGACTTCAATCGAGTACAGAGAATTGGCAATAAAAGAAAGTTGTTTATTCTCGCTGACGAGTTATCGTTGAAGTCAATGGGGGCTACCTACAAGAAACTAAAGATGCTGATGTATGGTAAGTTGAGGCTAACATTAGCAGATGAACCTAAACATTATCTCTGTGGAGCAAACGCAACTCCACTGTCTGGGCGTGAACAGATTTACAACTGGTGCTCGATATTTGATCATCGCCTCTATCCTAGTCATAGGTTGTTTGAGCTTGCTCATATAGAGAAGCTTGATTATTGGGGCAAGGTAGAGGAGTGGCGGGATGTTGAGCTGATGGACAACAACTTCAACAGCTTCTGTGTTGAGTCTCAGGGCGTTGATTTGGAGATACCTGAGTCAGTGTATACGGAAGTGCCTTACTCGCTTGAGAAGAATCATTTAGCCCTATACAGGGACATTGCTGAGGCTGAGTTCAAGTTGTTGCCTGAGAGCTTACATGAGCAAGCAGCAGAAGCTTATTTCTCTGTGTTGCAGAAAGTAGTGTTAGTACCAAAAGAATTTGGGCTTGATATTAAACCCCCCATTCTTGACATCATTGACACATACCTGGACCAGCTAGATGAAGACGACAGTGTCATTATCTATACAAGGCATGTGTCTGTGAGTAAGATGTTGTCTGAATACTATGCTAACAGATGCGTCGCTTGCTTCGGCTCAGTAAGTAAAGAGAAGAAAGCTGAAGGATTGGTGAGATTCAAGAAAGGCGAAGCTAAGATTATGATCGCCAATATTGATAGCCTTGGTCTTGGGCATAACCTTCAGATTGCTAACCACACTATCTGCGCAGAGCTACCGTTCAGAAGTGACAGGATGACTCAGATGTGTGGTAGAACCGCAAGGCAGGGGCAGAAGAAAACTACTTTCTTTAGATTCCCTCTTGCCAAAGGAACTATACAAGGAGACATTTATAGACGATTACAAGACAATGATGAGGATTTGTTGAAGTTCAATCGGAATAAAAAATCATTGAAGGAGTTTGTGAAGATATGAAGATTAGTACAAGAGTTGATATTGATTTGAATGAGCTGGCTTACAGTGTTTATGAAGGTTGCAGCGATGAAGAGTTGATTAACTTTATTCTTAGTCTTGATGACCGTGTTGCTGATGTAGAATTTTCTAAACAGTTGGTAGTAAAGCTGGTTCAGTGTTTGCGTAATGATGTTGGCAGTATTAAACTTAAAATTGATGGGGAGAAGTTTTGATGATTCGCAATCCAACAGACGAACAGTGGAACAATGCAACAGTCACAGTCATTACTCTTAATGGCGACGACTATTATAACAAAGATATTACAGATCAGCCGGTAAATGATACCTTTAATGTTATTTCTTTTTGGGAGGATCAGAATACAATCACAGTCTACCCAATGTCCCAGGTTCAGTCTGTGACGTTTAACTTGGGGGTGATTGAAGTTGTGAAGGAACTTGAAGACGAGGTGGGGGATGAGTGAGACAAAGACGGTGACTATTTCTGCAGACCAGTATGAACAGCTTTTAGAAGACAGCTCGTGGTTATTGGCTCTAAGAGCAGCCGGGGTTGACAGCTGGGATGGCTATGATTATGCTATGGAACTACTTCGTGAGTGGGAGGAGGAGGTTGGGGATGCTGATTGAAGTAATCCGAGAGAGGTATGGTAGGGTGGTTGTCTGGTCTGATGTTAGAGAAGCCACAGAGGATGAGGTAAACCAACTTATGAATTCTCCGTGTGACCATGCAAAGCAACCTAAGCAGTTAATTTATGATGAATATGGATGGATGTATGATACAAGGTACTGTGCAGTTTGCAAGTGCCATTTGGGATACGTGTAATAAAACAGAAAACTGTTTGACAGAAGCAAATAAACGTAGTACAAGTAGTTCATACGCAACGGGCGTATTTAAACCTAAACCTAAATTTGGAGATTTATCATGGCACTTATTAAGACCGGAACCGAGACTGCAACCGTAACTGAGACTGAGAATGTAACCGAGACTGTGGCTGCTGAGACAAAAGATGTGGCTGTGAAAGAGACTGCGGCTGCGCCGGCTGTAGCATCCAAGCCTGGGTCATTTTGGTTGACTTCTCCTGCTATTCAGCAGATCGTTGACGAAGCAGATACTCAGACCTTTGATCGTATCGTTGGCTCTTCTGGCAACCTCAAACTCTACAGCACCAACAAGTCTGTTGGCAACTGGATTACCTTCCAGGTGATGGCTGAGAAACGTAAACGCTCTGTGTCTCCGAATGGTCCACAGGGTGATACTGAGCAGAAACAATACTTTGCTGCAGCTTATGACAATCAGTTGTCGTCTCGTGGCAACGATATTGAAGAAGACCTTGCTATTGCCAAAGACGCTGGCTATGACAAAGCAAAGTTGTCTGAGTATATTGACCTTTATGTCATGGTTACTGGTACGGCAGATGAAAGTGCTGACCTCGTCGGTGAGATCGTGACCATTCAGTTGGCAGCGGTTGCTAAGAGTGCTTGGATTTCTTTCAAGTCTGGCCTGCAGATCAAAGCTGAGATGGGTATGCTTAACCTCGGCAATGACGGCAAGCCCCCTGTACTTAAAGCTTTTGCCAAGGCCGAAACCAATCAGGCTCGGCAAGATTACACCACAATTAAGTTTGCGCTGGCGTAATTGGTAAACGCGGAGGGTTGCCCGAATGGTAAGGGGCCGGTTTGCTAAACCGAGGCATAGGCAACTATAGAAGGATCGTAACCTTCACCCTCCGCCAATAAATAAAATATGGACGTTTGACAGAGTAGTAATGTGTCCGGCTGTAACCCGGAAGCCTCACAAGAGCGGTGGTGCAAATCCATCAGCGTCCACCAAATAATTTATATTGACAATGTGGTGATTGTAGTTTAATGGTTAGAATCCCTGACTGTGAATCAGGGGAAGTTGGTTCGAATCCAACCTTTCACCCCAAGCTACTATAGCCCAATTGGCAGAGGCACAAGGTTTAAGCCCTTGTAAGTGAAAGTTCAAATCTTTCTAGTAGCACCAAAATACATCTACGTGTAAGTCAGTCTGGTAGACACCCCGACTTGGACTCGGGTAGCCGCAGGTTCAAATCCTGCCGCGTAGACCATGGCTCCATAGCCCAACTGGCAGAGGCAACAGGCTTAGACCCTGTTCAGTAAGTGTTCGAATCACTTTGGAGCTACCAAAATTCTGGAAGATTGGCAGAAATGGCAATTGCAGCAGTCTTGAAAACTGTAGTCTGGGCAACCAGTCGGGGTTCGAATCCCTGATCTTCCGCCAAACCCTATACCCCATTAACAATCTTGTTAATGGGGTATTTTACTATGGAGAAAACAATGAAAGATGAATTACCTTGTGACGTTATAACCATTCTCTGTCCTAATTGTGACGAAGAGATTGAGCTGAGTATTGAAAAGGAAGAAGGCATTCCACAACTCTACGAGTACGGATTTGATGAAGTCCCAATTGAGCTTCTGATGTGTTTTCACGATGAGGAGATTGCTTGTGATGAATGCGGAAAGGTGTACAGGTTTAAGGTTAAAGGAAAGATTAAACTGAAGGGGGTGTGAGGTGAAGCTAATTGTTGATACAGCCTCAATACTCGGGAGGTTCATGCACACAACCGACCCCGAGTTTGGCATAGACATGGTTCATGATGGTAAGAAGTTTCATATTCCTTCATTTGAAACCTGCATGGAAAGGGTAGAGGTTACGTTCGAGAAAACACTCAGAGAACAGAGTTTGAGATGGACTGATGTTATCCTTGTACTTGAGCAGAGTGGAACAGGGGCAGCAAGGAAGAAGATTTGCCCAACTTATAAAGCCAATCGGGAGTCAAGACCAAAAGAATTTTACAATGTTTTTAACCAGCTAGTGACAGAGTTCTCAGAGTTTGCTATGAGAAAAGGAGCAGTCACTGCGGTTTCTACGCAGATTCCCCAAGTTGAGGGGGACGATCTAGCGGCTGAGATATGCAAGAGGTTTCCAGAAACTATCTTATTTACTGGTGACAAAGACCTCCTTGCTGCAGAAGCCACACATCACCTGCTGTGGGATGAGCTTGACCCGGTTCGTTACCCTGCCCCTCGTGAGTTAATTGTCCTGTACCGTTGCCTAGTTACAGGTGATACAAGTGATGGGATCAAATCCTGTAAAGGTTTTGGAGAAAAGGCTTGGCTTGAACTAAAGCAGCTCATTGGATGGGAAGGTCTGCATGAGCTTGACAAAATGTTCCAAGAGAAGCGTCTTCATGAACTAGCTGAGGATGTTCCTCACATGAAGAAGTTGCAGTTGCTCATTGATCAAGCTGAAGACTTGTATATGTCCTATAAGTTGATGCAGCCAATGCACGTTCCGGCTCATAAGGTTCGCTGGTCTGCTCGGGTTACTGATTGCTCAAAAGTTCTTGTTACTGCGGAGAATTTTGAGAGGTGTAAGGGAGAGGTCATTGAGGAGCTGAGTCGTTGTAGTCATGTGACTCTGGATTATGAGACTTCAACGCCCCCTGAGTCAGATGCTTGGGTTGAGCAGACTGATGGGGGTATTAAGGTCGATGTTATTTCTAGTGAAATCACTGGCATGAGCTTGAAAATAAATGACTCAACATATTATTTCTCAGTAGACCACAGAAACACAGACAACATCAAACTCAAAGATCTTGAGAGTATTCTCCTGCTTATCAAAGATAAAGAGGTGTACGCTCAGAATTTATTGAATTTTGAGAACGTCGTCACACATAACACATTTGGATTCATGCTTGAGAATGCTTATGATACTAGAATCATGGCAAACTATTGTTTTGAGAATGATTTTCAGGGACTAAAACACTTGTCTAAAGTACATCTCAACTATGATCAACAATCATACGAAACAACACTTGCTAAAGCATCTGAGGAAAGCGGGTTTGAGTGTAAGAAGATGCGGGATATTACTGGCGATCAAGTACTAGCATATGCAATAGATGATGCTATTACTACTGATTCTATTCGTAACCTTCTTCACTGTATTATGTTGTATGAAAATACTTGGGAAGTCTTTAAACAGGTTGAGCAAAAAGCAGGGCTAGTCACATCACTAGCCTTTTGTAAGGGGGTTGATTTCGACTGGGATGTGTATTACAGACTGAAAGAAGAGAATGACGCTAACACTATCAGAGCAAAGGCTGAATTAGAGTCAATGCTGCTGGAGGTTGGTTGGGGCGAATTGGAATTTAAGCCGTTCCTTGTGCTTACGGGAAAGACGGTTAAAGAACTGTACCAGATGGTTATGGGGTATGAGTTAGAGACAAAAGCAAGATCAGTTGGCAGTGTTGTTGAAGCAATTGAGGAAATAATGGAAGGCAACTATCCATTAGAGATACCTGAAGCTGATGAGGACAATAAGAAGTTGTCCACTGTAATCTCAGCAGTCTCAGAAGGTATCGAGGCCGTCAATGCGTTGGCTGAGAAGTATTGGGTTCCAAGAGCGGAGTTGAATACACGTAGTCCAACTCAAGTCAAGACCCTTTTATACGACGTTTTAAACTGTCCCGTGAGAATCCGCAATCCAGCTACTGATGTTATGAGAAAGAAAGGTATCTGGGAAGGGAGTCCAAGTACTGATGATACAGCGATTGCTAATGCGATTGCTTATTTAGATACTCATAAAGATGGTATTGCAGTTTTACAGAAGTTGGTTGAATTAAAAGGGTACTTGACTAGAGAGTCACTATTCCTTGCAAAGTACCCACTGTTCTGTCATTGGAAGACTGGTAAACTTCATAGCAATATGTCCCAGTCAAACACCACCACGAGACGCTTCACGCACTCTGCCGCCAACTATGCCCAACTTTCCAAGAAGAAAGGTAAAGAAATGCGGGATATGCTTACAGTACCTAAAGATTGGTCAATCGTGGCGTTGGACGAATCAGGGCAGGAATTGAGAGTCGCTGCATGGTCTACTAGAGAACCTAACTTTTTGTCATGCTATATGGGTACTCCTGAACAAAGGAGAGACGTTCATTCATTGGTAGGTTTGCAAATTATGCTAAGGGACTCAGACCCAAAATATAAAACATATGAAGACTTCAAAAATGCTGTAGATGCTGAAGACCCGGATGCTAAAAGTTGTAGAGTAACTGGTAAGCTCGTTGGGTTTGCAACGCAGTATCTTTGCCGTGCGAAGAAACTGAGCCAAGAACTCTGTTGTAGTGAGAGGGATGCTCAAGAGTTTATGGAAGCTAAAGCTAAAGCTTTTCCTCGTCTTGGACCAGCAATTGATGAGTGGATTGAGCTATGTAGAAAGCGTGGGTACAGTGAGACGTTTCTTGGGGCAAGGCGACATCTTCATAAACAATTTGCTATGAAATCTGAAGGGGAACAAGCTTCAGCGGGTAGATTGGCCTGGAGCTTCAGGGTGCAAGGTAGTTCAGCTGAAATGATAAAGTTAGTAATGGGTTACTGTTGGGAGCGGGGACTAATTGATGAGCATTGCCACCTACTTACATCCATCCATGATGAGTTGGTTTTTGCTGTCCACAATTCTGTGCTTGAAGAACGTATTCCAAAACTTCATGCTTGTATAACAGCACCATATGCTGATATGGAGATTGAATTGGAATCAACCCCAGAAGTCGGAACGCATTTTGGTAGTTTGAAGAAATATTCTCTTGACAAAGATAAATAATTGATGTACATTGGAGATATAAAAATGATTAGAACAAACTTTTATTTGACTCAGAAGCAGATTGATTACTTGAAATCTATAAAGAAAGATAACGGTACTAATGCTTCAGAGACAATACGTCAACTTATAAACTCAAAGATTGAGGAGTTAGATGAGCGCCCCCCTAAAGATAGGTCAACCGAAACTTCGATGGAATTGCAAGCTGCCTCAGAGCCAATCAGTAAAAAATAGATATAGGAATGACCCAGTAGCTATAAGGTTAAGAGAGGAAGGACTTACCCAGGATACGCTTAGAATTCTTTTCAGCTATGATCCAGATACTGGTTTCTTAACTCATAATCTGAGTCGTGGGGTTAAAAAAGTTGGGGAAAGGGCTGGCTCTCCAAACGGTGGAGGGTATTGGGCAGTTCATATTAGTGGATTTGGCAGTATCAAAGCACACAGGGTTATCTGGTGCCACAAAGAAGGATATTTTCCTGAACAAGAGATCGACCATGAAAATGGGGATAAGTGTGACAACCGGTGGGCGAATTTGAGGTTAGTTAGCAAGTCCTGTAATCTTAGAAACTCTTGTGTATACGCTACTAACTCTTCAGGAGTAAAGGGGGTAGGTTGGAACAAGAGGACTCAAGTATGGGTAGTTAGAATAGAAAGTGAAGGCAAACCTATTTATGTTGGTAGACATAAAGACTTCACCGAGGCAGTCTGCCACAGATTCGCTATTGAACAATCATTAAATTGGAACGATTGTGACGCGAACTCAAGTGCTTATCAATATTTAAAGCAACAAGGAATAATCAAATGATCACCCTAGTTCTCGATCCGGGCCGCGCGGGAGCTATCGCAGTCTTTGATGACCTAACAGTAATCAACATCCTCAGTATCCCTCAAGTAAAGTGGGGGTCAAAACAAACACTGCCAGATACCAAACAAGTGTCTGCAATTTTTAAGCAGTATAACCCAGAGATTATAGTAATCGAAAGGGTAACTTCAGCCCCAACAGATGGGCGTGTAAGTGCCTCCAACTTTCTCATGGGCTTTGGCATACTCATTGGCTGCGCCTCTGACTATAGATTAGAGTATATAAGGCCGCAAATTTGGAAAGTTCTTTGTGGTTTAAGAAACTCTGATAAAAAAGCGTCAATTGCTAAAGCATTAGAACTCCATCCAGAAGCTGAACCCTTTCTCACAGGACAAAAGAATATCAATGACCGTGCCGATAGTGTGTGCATGGGGCATGCCTTTCTAAAATACAAGGAGAAACTACATGGCTTGGTGTGACGTGTGTGAATATGAGAACTTGGGGTTGTCTGAACTTCATGGACCCAAGAAACAAAACTTAACCCCCACTACTACTACTGAACTAAACAGAGAAACTAAAATGAACAAACTCTACATAGGTAAATGCTCTAAAGGGTTAGTCATATTTATGTCAGTCGCAAATACTCCATTAGAGCAAGCAGACTGCGCAAAGGACATTAAAAATCTTATAAAGAAAGGGTTTAGTGTTGAGCTGGTTGATGCAGACCCTACAGCACCAGCTCCTGAATGGTGCTATGAAGCCAGATGTCAGAGGTGCTTGAGATGAGCAAATACTATGAGGCTGATGGCTACCCTAAGAAATGCCCTAAATGTAGATGCAAGAAGATAGACTCTAAAGTATGGGATACAATTAATGGTATCGTGTGTGAGGAAGAGTTTATTTGTACAAGCTGTGGAGTTACAGTAGCTTATTGGGCGTATGGTTACTTTGGTCCTAACTATCAAGATGTAGATTGGAGGAAATGAGATGAAAGCAATTTTAAAAAGAGGACGTGAGCATAAAGATTTACATTGCACTGAGTTTACCTATACCACCAACTGGGAGTATTATGTTTTAGTAGCCGATGCTCAGTTAAATGATTGTCCAAAGATAAAAGAAATGGTTGAGCAAAAAGCACAGCGCACCCTAAACAAAGAGCTGTATGGCCCTATCACAGAGGATCTTCTCAATATCTTGGGTATGGTGCGAGATATTAGACCACGGGATTATGTGAATGAGGGAAGATTGAGGGAGTTAGAAGTAGCAATTGAACAAGCACTGGAGAAATTGAGATGACTGATAAAGACCTACTAGAAGCATACACTATCAAGCTTATGCTGAACGAACCCTTAACACTGCAAGAATTAATAAACTCACATCGAACTATACGACAAGAGTATGGAGATATGTGGAGGAATAGACTAGAGGTGTTGTCTGAAGCAAGACAGCTTGGTTATGAACAGGGTCTTAGGAAGGTTACTGAAGACTTCGTTTCTTGGGATGATCTGAGCAAAATGACAATAACAGAGATAGTAAAAAAGTTGGAGCATTATGTTGACTAACAAAACACCAAATCCAGGAAGTCCGGAAGCAATAAAGATTGGATGTAAATGCCCCCGCTGTGATAACAGACATGGCCTTGGGGTATATGAGGATGAAGATGGTAAACCCTTATTCTGGATAAGTGGTAATTGCCCCATTCATGGAATGGAGTTGAGGGAAGAGGAAAATGAGTGACGAAAAATTTGCCAAGAGTGCTAATATTCTAAAACCTAATAAAACTAGTTTGGCTAAAAGAGACAGTAGCAACCCTGCCTGGAAGGGGGATAAAGTAGGTTACGCTGGTATTCATGATTATGTTAGGTCTAGAAAATATAAACCTGAGTTATGTGAGTGTTGTGGTAAAACTGCTCCTATAGATTTAGCCAATAAGAGTGGCGAGTATAAAAGGGATTTAAATGATTGGGAGTATCTATGTAGAAAATGTCATATGGACAAGGATGGGAGAAACGCTAAATTGAGAAGTTCAGGTAAAAGCAGAAAATTACCTGATGTAGAGTGTGTGAACTGCGGCAGGCTCTTTCACAGAAATTCTGGGATGCAAACGGCTAAATTTTGTTCAAGAGAGTGTTACTTTACAAGAAAATCTATTTTGGCTGTTCAAATCTCTAACACGAAAGCTCTATTGGAGGAAGGAGAAAAATGAAACGACGTAACTATTGGGTAATTGCTGACACCCACTTTTCGCATGACAAGCTAGTGAAGTCTGGCTACAGGAAAGAAGGGTTTGAAACGAGAATCCTTGCTAACATGGGTAAGGTTGTTAAAAAGGATGACATTGTCATTCACTTAGGAGATGTCTCGTTTTACAAACATCGGTATTGGCATTGGCTGTTTACAAGCTTTGGCTGCAAATGCTACCTTGTAAAAGGCAATCATGATAAACAGACCAACTCTTGGTATCTGTCTAATGGTTGGGACTTTGTTGCTGACTCTTTTACACTAGATATCTATGGTAGGAAGATTTTGTTCACTCATGTACCAGTTGCTGAGAAAGACAACTTTGATGTAAACTGCCACGGCCACCTGCATAACCTCCACTGGAGAGAGGACAGTAGGAAGAGTTTCAACTGTCTGGTTCAGATTGAAGATACCTTGGCCCCTGTAAATCTAAACAGCTTAATTGATAACTATGCTAAAAATAACTAACTTTCAAAGTCACACTAACTCTGAGCTTGATATTTTACCTAACGCTGTCAATGTCATTGTTGGTGAAACAGACGCTGGTAAGTCAGCGATCATACGCTCGATTGAGTTGCTGGCTCGGAATCGCCCATCAGGTGACAAGTACAGAACTCATGGAACGAAAGAGACGAGAGTAGAGTGGAAAGGCGTAACCAGAGTCAGAGACAACACTGCTGGCAGTTATATAGTTGATGGGGTTGAGTACAAAGCGTTGAGATCAGAAGTGCCCCGACAGGTGACTGAAAAGTTGCAATTGTCAGAGATTAACTTCCGACCTCAACATGCTGCATACTTCCTTCTCAATGACTCTCCTGGATCCGTAGCAAGGGCTATGAACGAGCTTGCTGACCTCGGCCTGATCGACTATACTACCGCTGAGATAAAGCGTCAGAAGGGGCAAAATGCGGCTCTTATCGAGGTCAAAGCTAAAGACTTAGAAAAGAAAGAGGAAGAGGTCAAAAGCCTTGCCTGGGCAGTTGACGCTGACGTTGACCTCGCTGTTATTGAGGAAGTTGAATCAGCCAGAGAGTTAACCATTAAGATGGTTGATGAGTTGTCCAGTATTACCAGACAACTCCAAGAGCTGGAAGATAGACTTAACAGTTATCCTGACTTCGACAGCAGCAAGGTCGATGATAGGATTGTTGAGCTTAAAGACACCACTCTTGATGTGATTAGCAGATTAGTGAGTGAGGCCGAGAGTTGTTTAGTTAAGCTGGATAGTTATCCTGACTTTGATGGAGAAAGGTTGTCAGAAATTTATACACAAATTTCTGACAATCAACTCGCCGAGATGATCCAAATCATTGACAAGTTAGAGGAATATGACAATGATTTGAGACTCTGCCCTGACCCTGCAGATGACATTGCTGTGTTAGGTGGAGTTAAGTTTGCAGACTCTGTTGAGTTGAAGGAGTTGCTGTTTAAGATTGAAGAGATTGAATCACGTACTTGGCCTGATAATGATTGGGCTGCTGACATTGAGGAGATAGAGATGAGAGTAAATGATTGGAATACTTTGTGGGAGAGGAAGGAACAACTAACTGAGTTAATGGATTATCTTAACAGGTATAGTAGCCTGATTGATGAGGGTGTTCTTGCAGAAGAGCAGGCTACAGAGATTTTCAACAACCTCCTTGAAGAGTGTGGTGTTTGCCCTCTTTGTAATGAGAAGTGTGGAGGTGGTCATGGAAAATGAGATTTGTACAACTATTACCTTTCGTAATGAGAACGGGGAGTACTCTGTAAAGCAATACAGAGATGAGATGGATATTTACACTGTTGTTGAGGATCTTATAATTCCTGTATTGCTTGCGGCTGGTTATTCAAGAGAAGTAATTACTAAAGCTTTGGGGGAGTAGGGAATGAAACTTATCAATGCTGCTGACCTTCACCTTACCCATAAGACACCTCTTGGGCGTAAGGATAACTATGCTGAGACTTGCCTAGGAAAACTAAAACAATTAGTTGACTATGCAAATATTGATGAGACAGACATCACCATTACAGGGGATGTGTTTGATCAGCCAAACAACCCTATCTGGTTTGTCAACAGAGTCATTGCTGTACTTAAAGAATCCAAGTCCACTATCTACGCAATTGCTGGCAATCACGACCTAAAGTATCATGTGCTTGATAACATCAGAGAGAGCAGCTTATGGAATCTGGTTGAAGCCGGAGCTGTTATCATTCCACCAAGAGAATGTAATTTATTCTATGGGGTAGCTGCTAAATTTTGTAATTTTGGAGAACTACCAGAGAGTCCCCCCATAGAGGGAGTCAAGAACATCCTCATCCTCCATACTCCTGTCTTTGGTGAAGTTCCTTTCTACATGCCAAATGCTGATACTCCTGAGAGTCTGGAGAAGAAGTATCCAGGATATGATTATTACTTAGTTGGTGATATTCATCAAAGCCTCATCACTGACAAGGTTATTAACCCCGGCTCGATGATGAGAATGACAAGAGCCCAGAAAGAGCATAAGCCTTGTTTCGTAGAGCTAGACACTGACACAGGCGAGAAAACAATTCATTACTTTCAGATAGAAGAAGATGTTTGGAAGACTGACTTTGTTGCTGAAGTCGAGGATGGTTTCTCAGAAGGGTTGCAGGAATTGTCTGAGGTTCTGGTTGCAAGGGGGGAGAAGTTGAGTTATAAAGACACTGTCACTGCCATGGCTGGGAACGAAGAAATTAAACTTAAATTTATGGGGATTATGGAAGGGTATAAGAATGACTGATATTCTAAAAGAGTTAGAGACCGCTAAAAAGAAGTTGCAGGAGCTTGAGCGGGAGCGTAACAAAGTAGAAGGTATGCACGCCCAACTACTTGATCAGCTTAAAGCTAAAGGTTTCAACACCTTGGAAGAAGGAAAAGCTGAGGTAGTGAGATTGACAGAACTCCGAGCACAGCAAGAGCAAGAGGCTGAAGCACTGCTTGCTGAGTTTAAAGAGAAATATAAACTGTTTCTATGAGAGGTGAATAAATGTTGACAGTAATATTTAGTTTAATATTCTACACTTATGATCTGCTAATGCCAAGCTGGGTAGAAAAAACTATTTTTATAAGTGTATTAATAATTGACCTCGTTCTTGAAACCTGTGGATTGATTGCTCTGTACAACCTATTTACTCGGTTATGATCTCTGCTTATAGAAGTAAAATCAATGAAAAACTCAGCTCCCTAAAAACTGCCAAAGCAAATGCCAGCGGCCTTGTTGAAGAAATAGAACAACTCAATAAGGATAAGTCCGAATTAAATGAGATGCTTGCTATCTCAAGGAAGGCTGCTGGCATTGTTCAGGATAAGTTAGGATCAAGGTTGGCGACCATTGTAACGAAGGCGCTAAAGATTGTACTGCAAAAAGACCTTGAGTTCGTTATCGAGTTTGTTGAACGTAGAGGTGTAAGCGAGGCTGACCTTTATGTAAGAGACAGCGAAGGTCATGAGTATGATATTTTAGATTCAAGAGGCGGTGGACTTGCTGATGTAGTGAGCCTTGCTCTGCAGCTTGCTTTCATACTCATCAGCGATACGAGTCGTTACCTTATTGTGGATGAACTCGCTAGGCACTTGTCAGTTGATATGCAGGAAAGATTTGCAGCAGTACTTAAAAACCTCTGCAAAGAGTTCAACTTTACAGTCATTGCTGTTACTCATGCACCAGCTTTTGTAGAAGTTGCTGACCGTATCTTTGAAGTTACTTTAACCGATGAAGGAAGGAGTGAGATAAATGAAAGATGAATATACACTTGATAAAGCAATTTGCAAATGTCATCCACATTCAGCCTGTGGTTGCGCGAAGTTCATGATTCGTAGAAACGGTAAAGAGTACGTTCGTTTATTTAGCAAAGTCAAAGCTGAGAAGATTGTCAAAGCTCTTAACAGAGGAGATGAATGATGGAAGTTACACAGGTAAAGACAAAGAAACTAGAGTTAGAGAAAGAGCTGTATAGGTTGATTACTGAGTTTGAGAGTGAGACTGGAGTTTGTGTTACTAATGTGGATATACCGTCAATCCGCAAGTATGTAGAAATAGGTGGAATTATTAGTTATTATAGAGAACATAAATTAACTGCCAGTGTAGAGGTCAAGTCATGAGGTACGAATATGAAATAGACGAGATTATGTTTGCTGTGTTTGAGCTTTCAAGATACGCAGATGTGCCTGCGGCGCGTATACTAGACGCGCTATCCCCAGCAGTGTTTGACGAGAATGAGTTAGATTACATTAATAAAAATTGGGACGTTAAGAGTGAAGGATAACCAAGGAAGTAAATTTGATAATGGAAAGCTGGACTGGTATGTACTCCCTTTAGAAATCCTTGAACCTCTAGTAGAAGTTATGAAAGCGGGGGAGAAGAAGTACGGAACTTTTAACTGCCTTCAACCTTTTGATGACCCGGACAGAAGATTCTGGAGTGCTAACCTACGACACGCCAAGGCTTGTCAACATGATCCTCTAGCCAAGGATGAAGAAACAGGGTGCTATCATGAGGCGGCTAGGGCGTTTTCATCTTTGATGAGAATCTACCACTGTAAAAAGTTGAGGGAACAAGAGAATGGAACTAATTGAGCAATCACACAAAATCTGGGGTATCAGCCCATCGACCTATGATGAGGCAATGTTATGGATCGAGCGAGCGGCAAGGAATTGTTATGCTAGTCAAGATAAGATCAAACCTGGGTCTGCTGAGAAGTTGATTGACGGAATTATGAAGTCAGACCCACCTCATAGCAGTGTCCTTGAGCATGTTTCTATTTATGCTATTAGGGAAGGTCAGATAGTACCATACGACCAATATTTTAAAAGCTGCTTGAAATCTAAATGGCTACATTCAGAATTCAATGAAATAGCCTTGAAAGGTGAGATGCGGGGTATAAAAGCCTACGGGAATCTCAGAGCTTGGATGGAAGCGTTGAGACTGAAACATCCAAGGGAAGTATATGCTTGGTTGGAACAAAATGGATTTATCATCATTGACAACGCCACAGTTCCAGACTTTGCCAAGCGCATCACAGTAGAACTCACAACTGACCGGGCAGTGCTTGCAGAGATTACGCGACACAGAGCCGATGTAGCTTTCTCAGTTGAGTCTCAGCGTTACGTTAACTACGATGATGGGATTACTTTTGTTAAACCTAGCTGGTATGTAGAGGTAGACTATTCAACTCAACACGAATTTGAGTACTGGTGTAGAGCTACAGAAAAAGAGTATAAAGAATTACGAGCAAAAGGACTACCACCTCAACACTCGCGTATAGTGCTAAATCAGCAAGTAAAAACAACCATTGTTATGTCTGCATACTTGCCCGAGTGGGAGTGGATATTCAAGTTACGGACAGGGTCAGGGGCATATCCGCAGATGATTAACTTAATGCAGCCGGTTGAAGCTGAGTTTAAAGAGAGGGGTTGGTAGCAATGGAAACTTTGGTTTTCTGGGTTCTGCTACAATACAGAGTAGATACCCATGAACGGTTGCAAACGGGGAGTCATGTTTATTCAAGTAGAGAATACTGCGAAGCAGATAAAGAGGTGCTTATAGTAGATAATAAAACCTACGCTATTTGTCAGCGCTATGGTTTAGAAAACTAGCAAAGTGAGGCAAAAATAATGCCCTCAAATATCGCCTAAGATAGTTGAGGGCATTACGCTCTAATTAGTAACCCCGATCTTGCCGCCAACCGACAACGCACCGGCTCCAGGAATAACGTAGGCCGGATATGCACCAGAGGGGAGAACCGGACAAGCGTCGATCTGGCAAGCACCCGAGCACCAGTGGAATCCAACTGCTGTGCAATCTCCTTCAGCAGTGCAGAGGCCGGGGCTACCGGCATCACCACACACAGGGTCAGGGGTAGGATCGACTTCGGATGTCCAAGTGATTTTGTTTCTCCCAGCCACACCACTTAACGAAGGCGTCATGGTAATTGTCAATGGAGCAGATTCAAACCCCTGGCTGTCAAGCGCAACTACTGTGTAATAGGTCGTAGCGGTGGGATTTGCCAGCCAATCAATATATTCCTTCGGCGAGGCTGTTGGAATAGTGGCAACCTTATTTTGCTGGATAGCCGCCGGAACACCAGTGTCAGAGGCGTAAACATTCCATCCCCGGATGATGCCCTCTTGAAATGCGGTAGTGAAAGGCACCTTGGCCCCTGGATCAGCGGGGTATGCGGCCGTCTGAATGCCCGCCGTGGAAAACACGTTCGACAATGCACGGGACGCCAATCCAGACCACTCCTGCGAAGTCACCGCATAGTAAAACGTACCGGCCCCCGGGGTGTCGTTGATAGTCCAATAGTCGTTACCAGTCCAAGTACCAGTGGAGAAGTTATATCGACTGAAGATGTTGGACGGAACTTCTGCGATAGGCTCCCAACTCCCAACTGCACCTGTTGAAGATCTCCATAACCGAAACAGGCGAGTCTCTCTCGGCGGTGGCGGTTCGTTTATGGCCTCATCCGGCCAGCCGCGCTGGGTGTATCCACGCGGATTTGCAGTGCCCAACCGCCAATCAAATCGAATGGTATATGTTCCTGCCCCTGTCACGCTGGTAATTTCCGGCGCATGCGGATAATAGGCGACAGCATAAAAAATGTCGTATTTGTCAGGTGTATTGTACAAAAAATCCCCGTGAAAAACCGCTTTCGTTCCATCTGGGCTTTGGGTCACTCTTGGAATGGCATTGTATGATGTAGAACCAAGTTCTTTCGCGTGAGTAGAAGCGATGTTTCTTGTGTCAGTCCCATCATATTTGCTTACGTAAATGTGATTGTCGGTTGCATAACTCCCTGCTGGAGATACTGCAAAATAATCAGACCAAGCCTCCCAATCTGTATGCCAGTCATAAGTTGTAGCAGGTATTTTTTGAGCTTTCCATGAATGGGTGGTCAAGTCCCAGACGCCCCACCCTCGTGTTTGCTGCGAGTTTATTCCTGCCACATAATGCCCCCATCTGTCAAAACTCGGGTGAGACATAAATTGATCTGGGCCTGTAGTGCTGTCGCTGTCACAATTCCATGGGCTCCTGTATAGTGGATCTGTGCATGTACCCCCACTTGCAAAGCCAGTCAAAACCGGTTCTATCTCACCACCCCAATTATAGGGAGCATCATGGTCTTGGGTGTGTTTTGGACCGCCATCAGTGTCAGACCCGGAAAGGCTATACCGCCAGAAGCTCGACTTCCCCTCTGGGATGAAATAAATTTTTGCATTTGATCCTAACCCAACAAGAAACTCATCGTGCATTGTATAAGCTGGGGTGTCGTATGTGTTTCCCCAATATGGATCAAGCTGTCGAGATATAGCCCAACCATCAGGGTCCTGGACAGTGACGGAAGATCCAATATCGGTGATAAAATATTTCCCTCCTCCGGCGACGTTCAATTTTTTTCCGTCGCTGGAGAATCCTTTCTTCATACCCATTTCAAACCCTGTGTTGAAATCGAATACCATCTGTTTCGTGATGTTTGTATCCCCAACTGTAACTTTATATAATTGGTCCGTTTGCAAGCCTTCCCCAGCAAAATTCCTTCCGAACCCATAGTAAGTGTCAGGTTCAGTGGGGGACCAATGTAAATACCGTGAATGTACGAACACTTCAAATGGGGCGTTATCAGCGGGCCGAAGAAAAGAACCATCAGCTCGCATCATCATGACCGAGCCTTGATAGGTGGCATTGTCGGAGGTTTCATAACTGCTCACACAGGCTGAAGTATCCCGTGCAGAACCGAACGAAAATCTCTTTCCATCAGCACTCCACATTGCAAATGAAATATCTGGAAGTGTATTTTTAACTTCTTTAGTGTTTGTTATTCTCCAGACTTCATTGCCGGTTGCAACGTCAGTGTACATCATGGTTTCCGGTTGCCACAGATAGGCCGGAGTCGATTCGAGAAAACTCTTGTCCCATGTAGCGGTTGCAAATCTAGTTTTCCTGGCAAACAACTCGTCCAGATTTTCCAGCGCGGCAAACGCATTAGCAGCAACAGATAGAGCGATGATTACATAGAGTGTTTTTCTCATTACAGTGCCTTAGCCCGAAAGTTGTCAACTGTGTCTGTTGCTTGCACCCAGTTGAAGCCGATACCAGATTTGGTTCCGTTTACCAACGCTGACAGAGTGGCGGTTCCGACTTGCTCGTTGGTGTCAAGGAAGTCACCGTCATCATTAAAATCAATCTCGATTGTTGCGGTGGTTCCGTTGCGAGTAATCTGTACAAGATGGGACGCATCAGCAACCCATGCACCGGATGTAAAGGATTTGATGACATCGGTTCCTACGCTGCCCAAGGCGGTGAACGTCATGCGCGAATTCACCGCATTAACCCATACTCCGTACCCGATAGACACTCCATCCGTGTTGATCAGCACACCAGAACCACCAGCAGTCGTGCTGTTTTTGCGCTCGGTTAAAACCGCCTGGACGACCATATTCGTTGAACCTAGATCTGTTGAGTGCGCGAACCAACCTGTGCTATTGGTATAACTATTATATGCGTTGCCATTTACTGTATCCACTGCCAGGGTGGCGGTTGTTCCTGAAATCCTGGTGTAACTGCCGGCAGTGTTGATAGTGAACGGGTCGTCAATCGCCCAAAGTGCTGTTGATGTAAAAGTTGCCGATCCGGTTTTATCGGCTGAGAGGGTTACGGTTCCAGTATTATACGCTGACCCTGTGATATCACCTGTGAATGCGTTGTAGTTATACCCTTGATTGCCTTGTGCGTTTATTCCGATGACTACCGTATCAGTAGGCGCGGAGGCAGTACACACCCCAGGGCATGAAATAGACTGAGATAAAGCCTGATCGTTGCAAATGATCGTGCCATTCAATGGAGGCGTGATGGTCAAGGTTTTAAGGGTAGGGTCTGCAGTATATACCCCAGTGTTGAGGTTGAATATGCCTGCATCCGAACGATAATAGAACCCACCTGTAGACGTCGCACCGTAGAACCCTTTGGTGTTTGATGTGGTGGGAGGGTCAGCTTGGATGGTCGGCTCTCCAGGTATGTTAATCACACCGACAGTACCTTCACTGTTTGTCCCAACCATCTTGTTGGCCCCGGAGCCGTCAAGGCCGGCAGCGGCAGTAAGGGCTGGATCGAGCGGTTGGAACCCTGTGAGGTTGAGAGTACCGCCTGAATTGATCAAACCAGAAGGATTGGTGGTCAACGGGATGTTGGGCAACCAATCATATGCAGCCGCACCGGAAGAAATAAGGCTCTGGCCCGCAGCGGCTGGTTGGGATTCAAGACCGGCATTATAAATCCCGCTTGGTATCTTCCCATCTGATCCTATCTGGGGGATGTTGTTGGTGGATGTTCCGACGTTCAGCGCCGCAGCAGTGCCGAGAGTGGGCCTGTTGTTCAAGCTGTTGTAATCGTTATTTCCGCCAGTTAGCTCGAAGTAGACAGTAAGGACATCAGGCGTAGCGCTGGTTGAAACCTTATTAAATGCCTGTTTAGCAGCGTAAAGTTTTCCGTTATACGCGAGTATGGTGCCGGCTGGGATTTCAGTATTATCTGGATGATCCGCCCAATACCGTACTGCCTGGGCCTTGTCTGCCTTGGTGGTATAGACCTCGGTGTTCATTAACTGCTGCCGGCTGAAATTGGTGTCAACCGATGGCGACGTCGTATTAGATCTTAACTGCAGTTGTTGCTGTGCCGCGAACACCTGCGCATGGATCAGCAATGATAGTATTGCGATTGCGATTTTATTCATTGTTTGCACTCCAATCCATTTCTTGGTAGTCTGAATAATATAACGTATCAATATATGTCGGAACTTTTAAAACCTTGATAATCTTTGCGTTCGTTGGCGCGTCCTGATCAACCACATACCCGGCTACACCCTTCGACCCGCAATACAATCTCGGGCCGACGCCAGCGTCAATGAGCTGCTGGCCGGTGAAGGAGATGGGTGCGCCGTTAGCATCAAAAGCGAAATTTGCCGTACCAGCCACCCACTCCGTAACGATCCGACAAGCGTTGGTGTCCTCTAACTGGTAGGTGTCTGTCGGGTTGATGGTGGTGGCCGTGCCGGTTAGGCGGGTGATGTTGTTTTTGGGGGATCCATCGTTGGCTACCGGGGCCACTCCAAGAGCGCCATCAGCTAAGCCGAAGGGGCCGATGTTGTAAGGTGGATAGCGTTGATTGCCTTCGATGTCGGTGGTGATGCCTGCTATTGCTGTACCTGCTCCGATGCAAGGGGAGGTGGGTTGAAGATGGTAGTCTGTTGATGATACTTGAATGGAGTCAACTCCGTAACTGTTCGGAGTAGACAATGCCGCTGGAGTAGTGGCGTCAAAAGACGCTGGCAGATCAGTGGACGCAGTAGTAGACCAATTCCGCGTTCCGGAACCAAGGTAACTGATAGCTTTTCCTCCCTGCACGTTCCAAGGGCTCATATTAATATGAAACTGGTTATGATCCTCCACAATCGTAGGAGAGATGAGGTTGTTTAACTGGAATGCCCCTGCGAGTAAATTATTACTACTGTTGTTTTTAATAGTAATCCCAAGATTAGAAAGGCCATCAGCCTTATAAATCAAGTGGACATTCTCATGATGTCCACCGTTTATTACAATGCCTGTCCCTGTTAAAGTTTGAACAATAGATCGATGACCACAATCAATAAAAACAGGCTGATTAAATGCAGTCCCGTTCAATGACCCCCCAGTGGTATACCCTAAGTTTACTCCTTGCTGATCAGCGCGTTTGAAAATGGGATGGTTGAAAATAGCAGCCTCTGCCACATTGACATTTTGCGTATTGCCGCCATTTATTTCAATGTTGTTAAAGGTGTGTCCTGTGGCCCCAACAGGTATTTGCATAGATACGTCCCTAGTCGGGATTATTATTTTTGCACCTATTCCAGTCGGATTTCCACTCGATAGAAAACAGTAGAATGTGGAAAAACCGAGAGAATCAAAATCACCCCAGTCCCACTTATTGGATGCCCAACTTTTAACAGTTGCGGCGGTGTGTACCTCATCAACAGTTGCGTTGGCTACACTTGTGGTTGCAACATCTTTAAATATGTTTAGAAATGGGTTTAAGCTGGTAGCGACATCCGATCCGGACGATCCTGTAATAGGTTGAATTTTTATATCATCAACATAAAATTCGCTTGGGCCGGAGTTATATAAATTTAGGGCGGAACTTGTCGCGTTAGCTGTAACATCAAAACTAAAACTTTGCCACGACCCTCGTGTGGTTAGCGTTCCCAAATTCATGCCCATGAAATATACGATTAAAGAGCTTGCCCCCACAAGAAAATATTTTCCAGATACCCTATAAACAGTTCCAATTACGGTTCTATTTATAACCTGTTGTATCCCTCCAGCCGAAGAAACTTTGCAATATCTTGAATATGTTCCACTATAGGTGTTAGAAGTACTTCTCTCGTTATAGATCATCCCACCGGCATAGTTATCCCAATTTCCAGGAGTTTCCATGTCACCATTTACAACCAAGTTTGTTGGAATCTCAACTGAGTTTATTAAATAAAAATACCCTGGATATAACACATTGGTAGATTGCACCCACTTGCATATCCCAGAAGATACCAACTTGTTTGAATCAACCTCAGAAAAGACAACCTCACCATTAAAATTCCATGTTATATTGTCTTTTGATGTATTTAGTTTGAATAATTCGTTATATGGTCCCGACCCTTGGACAACATTGATGACATCCCCTGTAGCAGACGCATTTATTGCCGATGCCAAAGAGGGATAACCTGTTGAGGAGGTGGAGCCATCACACCCCCCTGTATTTTTTTGATTTAGGTAACGTATCGCCATGTTTTATCCCCCTACCACAGTGAAAGCACAACAACCCAAGCCTGACTCAAGCTTCGGAATAGCCACATCATCAGGAATCAACCCGCCCGACACCGGGTGCAAATACTGAGTCCCATCGGCCACCGTAAACCCGCGATCTAACCAATCTGTACCAACCGTCAGATCGCGACTTGTCGAGCACAACGCCGTCACAACCGCCTCGGCCAACCCCTCCGCAATAAGATGATCCCCCAATCCAACATCCCACATCACCACGCTCGTGATTGTTAAAGCAGCGCAGTGCGACCAGTGGTGGCCGCCGCTGTCACGGATCGCCCATTTCTTACCGACTCCAATCACGATACCACCAGCAACCACCGATACTGGCGCATCACCTCCGCTGCTGGTGATGGTTTCCGATCCGGTTATGCCGGGGTGATAGAGTGTGACCGTGCCCGATACAACCTCTGCAAACTGCCGCAGTTGAGCGGGTCCGTCGTGCTTGCCGATACGGTCAATGAAGGGGTATCGGTTAGGGATATTGGCGATGAGATTGGCGCGGGGAAGGGTACTTGAACCCTGATGGGGGTAAGCCTGCCTCCGCGAATTCCTGGCACTATTTCTTACAGCCGAACGTGACATAATTAATCAGCAAATCCAACATTAATGGCAACGGCTGTGGCAGTCTTCGCTATTTTGTAGTTACCGTAACCCGCAAAAATAATAGAGGGCTGGTCTTGGGACAGAACAATGCTAAGGCCAGCTTTATTAATTGCTGCTTTATACGTGCCGTCTGGGTACTCTTCATAGACATAAATGTATTCGTCAGCACCCAGAGCGGCGATAATTTTACACTCGCCAGCTATGGTAAAAGCTGTGCAGTCGTCAACAGCAACAGCGGCAGCAGTGGCGGCAGCAAGTAAATTCGTCATAGTAAATTACTCCTATAATATTTTGGCTTATCTAACAATATATGGTTAGTTTTGTCAAGTCTTATCTGCAATATTTAGTATATTTATTGACAAAGTCTTCTACTCTACCTTTGCCTTTAGATGTGTTGTAAACCTCTTTCCATATATTTGCCAATCCATAGACATTATTAGCAGAAGGTAGTGGGAGAACTGACCTCCTATATTTTAGTCTAGCTATTACTATGCTATACTCTGGGTCATCTTTAAGCCTTTTAAGATCTGGGCCGGACATTGAGAACTCAGCCCAAAGAACTGACTGCAGACTTTGTCGATAGCGTATGTAATTGTTCCAGATATCGTGCATAGTATTAGGTTCAATCTGCCACCAACCGAGCCCAGGACCACCACCTAATTGTTTTGTATACTTACAGAAATCACTTTCTACGGCACATGTACCCATCAGTAGTTCAGTAGCTGCTGGGGAATACATCTGTAAGCGCATTAGAACGTCTGTAATGAGCAATCTCAAATCATCTTTATCCATATCAACCACAATGTATTGGAGCTGTAATAGTCACACCATGTTTAGGATCAACTAACCAAAAAGGTTGCTGAGGTGGTTCGTATCCAAAGTTTCCTGCGTCAGCAAATTCATTATAACCACAAATTGAGCCCGCCATGATCTGATTGCCTAAAAACTTCTGAGTATGAAAGTGGCCACAACAGAGAACGTCGTATGGTTGATCAACTGCTGACTGCCTATCACGTTTCTTTGTATCACCTTTTATAACAGGGAGAAGTGGGCCTGACCAGCCTGAACCCCCTCTAAACTGATTACCGTGAGTCAGCATGAAAGTAGTATCATATACTTTCACTAGTTTATCTGGGGACTCTGAAATACTAAAGGTAATTCTACTATCATTCTTTAGAGCAGAGGCTGTCATCTTGTAAAAGAGGTAGTCAAAGTTATCACGAACCGCATTCTTAAACTTCAACTTCTGCGACATCCTACCATGATTACCAACCACGCAAGGAACATAGACAGATCCATAGACATTAGTAATAAGACGAATACCGGCAGCTAAAAGTTCGCTATAGTAGACAAGGGTGTCAGCAATGGGAAAGTCATTGGTAGCCTGCAGCTCCTCATGAATAACACCACTAACCATGTCGCCTGCGAGCATGAGCACTAAACCTTCAATCTCTATGCCGGTAAAGTAGGAGTTACGAAGTTTTATAAGGGATTGAAAATAGGTTTGAATGCGCTGAGTAGCAATCTCTCGGTTGTAAGCATTAATGCCATTGATCTGTTCAGGGTCAACGACTTCGTCAAAGTGTGTGTCAGAGAGCATGGCACAGGCCATTGCTTTATTCTTAGTTAGGGATTTATTAATTAACCACTCAGGACTATCAGATTCCTGTTTAGAGACATTGTTGACAAGGTCAACAACTTTGTTGAGCCTACCTAACTCATCTCTGAGTTCTTTGTTTTTACTGTTGAGTGATATGAGCTTATCTAGCAACCTTGCTTCTGATGCGGCCCCTGTATGTTTCAGCAGTACGTGCAAATTCTGCAGCATCTCATGCAGCACTCTCGCATTATGCTCGCTGCAAGTGCCTTTGAGTTCATCAGCTAACTTATCCCTTGACAGTATCTTTGATTCTTTCTCGTACTTAGATTTTAGCTTTAAAACTTTGCCCCAAACCTCATTGGTTAGCTTCAACCTTCACCACCTTTTTGTAATCAAGAGTTTTATAGAATAGGCCGCAGGAGAACGGAAAACTTTTTACTCCCCATTTAGAGAACTTAACTATGCAACCTTTGTTAGAACAATACTTTCTAAACTCACACTTTTCTCCAGCGTAAACTATGACACTGAACGCTCCATTAATATTTAATGCTAATGGCTTGGGCTGGACATCTACAGATTGCGCTATTGATGTTGTCAAGTTCCTCATCAAATCGTTCATCTGATATAACTCCTCTATAGTTGGTAAGGAGTATACTTCTGAAAAAGGTGATTCCGAGGTAAACTTCACAGCTTCTGTCCCCGCAAACGTCGATTCCAGGGCATCTTGTAGAGTCAAGTGTAATCTCCTTCATTATTTTTTACCTGCTATGAGTTGATCTAGCTTACCAGAAATGTTACAGGTTGTGCCTTTTATCTCTGAAATTTCTCCTCTAATGTCCTGCATCTCCTCAAGCCATTTTATATGGAGCGCTGCCACTTGTTTGTCAACCAAAGCCGCAACATCTCTTTGACAGGATTGTGTAATTGTTAAATGCTCTTTTTCAGTTAGAAGTCCTGCGCTTTTTAATGATTTAATGTCGGTTTCTAAAGTTTCTAGTCTACTATACAGACCAAAAATCTTCCAAAGAGCAATAACGAATGAGAGTAAATACCCACTTCCCAGTACCTTCATCCATGGAATAGTAGACTTAATATACTCTATATCTTCTGGGGACAAAGGTTTCATATCCATAAAATAATCCCTAAATTTAATATTAAATTTAGGGATTACTTTATCACGTTAGCAATAACTTTGCAACAACTAAAAAACTTAATTGCTACAGAGCTATTCTGATCTTTCTCTCATATCAGAAACTAAACTTTCTTAGTTAGTACCAGGGACTAAACCTTCAAACTGTGAATTGACTGAGTTATATATGAGCATTAATTTTGATCTATCTTCAGGAAGTGAAGAGTCAGAGGCTATATTGATATTACCTACACCATCTTTAACCACCACTGTGTGATCAGTGTCTTTGGCCTGGAGAATCAGTATATGACCATCGCTGAAAACACCTGCAATAGTAGTTAGGTCGTCAGTAGCGGCCCCTCCCTCTGTTTCTACCCTCACAAAAGATTCGTCATCTATCGTCAACACCCCCCCAGAGATGGTGCGGGATACTGGAGCCCCTAACGCCAAACCTTTTATATTCACTGCTTTAGTGTTAAGCACCCCTTTGTCAAACCAGGAAGCCTCATCATTACTAACCCCAGTAATTACAGGAATACTAACCATGTTCCCTAACAAGGAGTTACCAGCAGCAAAAACATTTGTAACATTTTCATTCACCAGTACAGCAGACACACCAAACCCTTCAACATAGTTTCCTGTAAAATCAAGTCCTGCGTGGCCGGCGTCGATAGGGACAAAGACAATAGCATGTGGTACCCTTCCACCCGTATTACTGCTTGTGGCTGTAGCTGTAAATCTTGTTCCTGCTATACTGATACCACTCCCGTGAGCTAAATACATACAGTGAGTAGAGTTCGATGTGCCGTACATCTCAATATACCCACCTGAAAAACTCAAGCCTTTTACTGGAGATTTTACAAAAACCACTTTATCAGATGAATAAACATCAAAGTTACACCCAATAAAATTTATTGCGCTAGATGTTCCAACTTCACCTATTCTAACATAGGCACTTCTGTTAGTTGCAAGTATGGTACTTGGGGCAGTGAAAATACATTTTAGAAATACATTATTATGGACATTAAGTCTAAGGTCAAGATGTAATACTGTGGGATCGTGAACTACCAGCATCTCCCACAAGTTTCCAAAACACCCCTCCTCAAGATACACACCAATTTTTGGTTGATATATGTAAAGGTCTTTAAAATGTGAGCCGTTAGCGTTTGTTCCAGAAATCCCATTAATTTTATAGTGACACCACAAACTCATCCCAGAGAGAGTCAATGCTCGCGTTGACTCAGTTTCTGACCCGAGCTTGAACATTCCTGCAACAAGTGTAACGTCTGCGTTAGAGGTGCCTTGCTCCTCACCTACATAATTAAGCGTAGTGCCGCCCGCAGAAGCCACTGAGCTGTTATTTGTGCTCTTCCCACTCCCGTCTCCTTTAATATTCAACCCTAGTCCTCGCACTACTGGGAATTGCTCGACCCTGTACACACCAGCAGTAATTCTTACAACCGGCTTCGCTCCATCAGGATAACCATTAGCACAATCTATGGCAGCCTGTATTCCAGGCCCAGAATCTTCTGAAAAACTGCCAGCTACCGCCCCCCACCACTGTGGATATACTTTGGATATCTTCCCTTTTACATTTATACCTCCATCAAAATGCTTACTCTTGGTGGCTCTGAAACCTTTGAGAAAAGTAACAGTTACACCAGACCCACCTACGAGCATTCCCCCATCTTCAAACGTCACCTTTCTATCCGCAGGAAAGGTTAGATTAGAAGTGAGTGTGTGGGGGGCTGTGATGACTACCCGGCATCCAGCGTAATCAATCCCAGCAGCATCCGCTATCGTGGGTATAGGCAACACCCAACCTGAAGGTCTAATGGCATAAACACCTGTCACTGGCATTAACAGCCCATCTTGTACCATAGTGTTTAAAAGCTCCTCATTCGCTCTCAGCCTTGCCAATCTTTCAGCTCCGGTCATTTCACTGCTCCAGTATTATGATATTCTAAAAATATAAGTGTGAAGTCGCCGCTATAGCTACTCATGAGGAATGCTCATCATATCGGCCATAATCTCATTGAAGATCTCCTCGTAATACTCCCACGTAGGGGAGAATCCAAACATCTCCACTACAGCGATATAAATTGAATCAATCTCATAGTCGCGCACGCTCGGGGTTACTTCCATCTGGGCGGTTATGGTAAATAGATTCCCAGCAATCGCAGTGAGTGCCCATGTGTTGGGTATAAATCTAGCTTGATACTCTGCCGGCACACTATTATCAAGTATAAGGTCAACTCTAAAGTACTGTGAAGGTTCTACTGATACAGTCGCGTGAAAGGTTTCAAGGTAGTCATATCTATCTCCTACTACCCTCCATGCAACATTTACAAGCCGAGAAGAGTTTATCAGATTCCTTCTATAACGCCCACCTCCACCATCAAGCTGAACTCTTAATACATCGGATGTTCCAATAGATGTTGAGTACTCAGAGGTTGTTGGTCTTATTAATAGTTTATAACTAGCCATTATACATGTCTCCTGGTATCACTGCAGTGAAACATTATATTTTGATACCCTTGACACAGTCTCATATTATTCAGTGACTAATCCATTAATAAAGTCAGTGTCATGTTCATAGAATCTAGCATCATAATTACTACAGTTAACACTATAGCTCTTATTTTCCTGCGGTGTAATTTCATTAACTAAGAAATTCTTAATCTTATTATCTGTCTCTGCTACCAGATAATAAGTTGTTTTTGCATAAGCATCTTCAGCAGTAGATAATGGCAGAGCTGGAGCATGGGATAAAATGATAGTATACTCACTATTACCTGGATTGCAACTTATATTTTCTACACTGCCGTCGCTAAGTTGTAAAAATATGCTGTAATCTACCCCAGTTTCAAATATTGTAGGTTGGGAAGTTGTTACTATAAGCCCATCCTGCGAAACAATCTCACCATCTTGCATATCAGGTCTTGTATTATCAGCTAATAATATGCGATGACCAGTAACAAGATAGCCAGCCTCACTAGTAGCTGTAAATTCAACATCTACATTTTGGTAATTTATTTTATTATAAGCTCTCCAAGCGTGAAAGTGACTCTGCACTATATTTCTAACTCCAGGAATATCTAAAGTTTCTGGATTAATAGCGCTTCTATCTTCAGGTATATAATAGGAGGTTATAGCATCATCGGCTGGATCAGTATAAGTTAATTCAACACCATCGCTATCTTTTCTAGGTCCAAAATATACTGTTCTAGCCTCTGTTCCAGGTAATTTATTCCTGTGGTTGAACAATAGGACACTGTCCTCAGTACTCCTCTCAAAATATAACTTAATTTTACTCGCCTGTCTGTATGCCCTACAAAATACAGCTTGAGCTATAGTAGCCAAAGTCTCTTCAAAACTTATATTGACTTCAGAAAAAGTGTAGCAGAATTCGGCAGCTAGGGGGGTACCGAAATATTCAACTACCTCCTCTACGGTGGAATAGATCAGATCAAAATCTACCTCCGCTGGAGTGCGCCTCCCCATTCTAGGGTCTAGGCAGACTGCAGAAATAATGTCAGCAGCATTTCTGGTGCTATGAAGAGAGGATGAGAAGGTAGATCCAGAGATGCGTTGTGGGAGTTTTCTAGTTACAAGTAATTTTAACTTTCGTTCTTTAATACTCAAGGCACTCTGATTGACCACAGTCCTGGTAAGAACAGTAGTGATATCCCCGAAGTGTGGCTGCGTGACGGATTTAACAGACATCAAATCGCGGAATTGGATTTCGTCAACGACCACCCCATTGAAGTCGTAATCCTTGGGGGTGGTGCGCATCACCCTTACCTTGCAACGACCTGGAGTAATGAGAGCTGCCTTGACAGTTACACCTTTGACCTGATGGTCTGTCGATGACCCAATAACGGTCCCCATGAAAGTTTCTAGTGCCCCAGCATTATCCCCGTCTCCATCTATCGGTTGCACTTCCATCTTGAACGACGCAGAGCGTGAGGTTTGGTTTGACCCATCATCTGCATACATGCCTTGCGTAGCAACAACATTAGCATATACTGACTTGGTAGTGTTTGGCAAGGTATACCAATCTGTCCATCTATCCGCGGTAGTAGTTATCGTCGCTACGGCTGCGGTTGAGGTTCCTGAGGTTTCAAGACAATTCCATAAAGTATTCTCTGCTTCTGGGTTAACGAGAACAAGCGTGTTTGAGGTAACGGACAGCAGTTCATAAGTGCCGTCAAGATTGATCACACTTTCTGGGCATATTAGAGGAACGGGAGTAACATTGAGAAATGCCCCCTCAATGGTGATCGCGTCACCATCTTCAAACTTATCAGTAAAATCTATACTAGAATCATTACAAAAAATCGTGTCTGGCCAAGTAAAAACAAGGGTATTCTTTGTATCGACCCTGTTCTCATTTGGTGCTCTCAACACTTGCCCGTTGACAGACTCGGAACGGTCAATATCAAGCACAGGTTCAGCAATCGGATCACCAACCGTGTAAAAAGGCACTCCACTGTTTGGTGATGTGTTTGGGCCGTACACCTCAAGCCCTGCTCCTGAAATGTTATCTACTGGGGTTATCCCCTCTACAGCTTCATGTATTTCATACGCACCGACACCAACACACAGATAACTGATCTCGATTTCTCGATTACCTACAAAAATAGAGTAGGGGAGAGCAAGAAGGTCAGGCACGGACCATACAGTACCATAAATTGAAGGTATTCTACCATTTAATCTTGGAGTATTAACTCGACCAGAAAGCACACCATTTGGTGACTGGACCTGTTGGTTACGTGTAGTTGGAGCGTTCGGCACACTAGGAGCTAGAATTTTAGACACTGCCATAGAAACCACCATAACGGCTAGGGCCTTTCCTATGACTAACCACGTCCCTGGGTCAGTCCCAGGATAAACTACTGCATAAAGCTGACCTTCCAATGACTGCAGTCTTTTAATACCTTCCTCTAATACCAAAACCCCTTCATGCCCTATAGGTGTAACATCTCTACTTTCTGCTATTTGCTCATGATATATCCTAGCAGTCTCAGGTAAAACCTCATATCTCTCCTTCAAGCTAGCACAAATATCTTCAGTTTTAATGTGCTCCCAAGTGCTTGGTTCCAAGACATTATCAATGAGAGTCAAGGTCTTCAACATAGGTAATACCTCACTCGTTTAGCCCCAACACCAACAACTTCTATTGGTTGGTACTGAACTCCTTTTTCTGTAATATGCAAAACTTTGCCCCTTACAAATACACCAACATGTGGAGTGGCTTTATGATATTGAAAAAAAACTAAGCATGGGTCTGATGGAGTCTCTAACCTCTTAAATCTACGCAGATTAGATGTGGTTACTTTGTTAGTCTTCGTGGATAGAGAAAGCTCGTTACTCAAGTCCTGCCCCGTTAGGTCTAACCATACATCAACCGCAAAACTCGCACATCCGTAGGAATGAATATTGTATTTTCTACCAAAGTATTTGTCAGTAGAAAAACTCATAAAAAGCCTCTCAACATTGGGAATCTTACTAATGAGTACAGCTCTCCAGTTTTACTAATATTAAGGCTGGGCGCAGCGGCTTCGAATGTTGCCCCCTCAGGAGCGAGGGATATATTTGATATCTCGTATACTACAGGACCAAACAAGATTGTTTCCAAGTCATCGCTTCTATAAGTACGGTAAGTGAGTGTGGGTTTTTTAGTCATCCCATTTGCTAATATTACTGCATCTATTTCCTTGGGTATAACCTCACCTAAATCTCCAAAGGTGATATTTATTTTTTGATCCAAATCAGCCCTATTTTCACCTAGTGTGATGGCGAGTGGATAATAAGCATAAATATAGTTATTGCCGTCTTCGTGCTTAACTGTGCAGCCGTTTGAATAGTTTCTGACTATTCTGTAAGTCGCAGTAAAGTTTGGATGCTGGAATTCAAGACATTCCACCTCAGCTACTCCACCGGAAGAATTTAAAAAGTATTCTGAGTATTCACTCACAGTATGTAGTTCCTATTATGCAGTAAGAAATAATGGAGGTGATGACACAGTTTCTAAACCCTAAACAAAACACACCCTTAGCGCCTTCTACTAGTAGTAGTAGATATTGCCAAGGACTTGCTTACTCTACTATTAGGATCTGCTATACTAGCGGCGATAAGATTTGGGGCTGTCTTTCTTACAGTAGAGTGGGCTTCGTCCCTAGCTATGATTCTAACCTCATCAGCACTTAACTGTTCTACCTCAAAAGCCTTACTTGTGCCATAGTTATTTACAACAACCTTCGTTCCAGTTCCCCTCCCGCCTAATGCTTGCATTTGGGACTTTGTAAAAACCCCTTCACCTTTTTGCAAGACAGCAGGGAACTCATCAGGAAGTAGACCACTGTGATATCTTGGAGCATTAGTAAAAGTTGCTGAAGGTAAAGCTCCGCTGTAATAGTTATTATCTTTACCTACAACGCCACCTGTGTGATAAGTGAACAAGCCCCCAATGCTGCCTAAAATAGAACCAAAGTTAAATCCAGTATCCGGATTTACCCAAGTACCTGATGCTCCTGTAGCCCCAGCGCCTAATGATGCAAGTAATGGGGTTAAGACAGCTTGCTTAATAGCAATCCTAGCAATGTCACTGATTATGGAATTAGCTAGGTCAGTAAATGAGAGTTTGCCAGTAGTAACAAACTCTACTATAACATCTTCCATCCCTTTAAAAACATTGTCAGTAGCCGACTTAACATCCCTGAACATTTCTTCAGTAGTGTATCCAGCTTCAGACACAGCCTTAGCCATTGCATCCCAAGGTGAAGTGTTGGATATTGTGGATTGGAGATTAGTAGTAACTGTTTTTAGTTCCCCACCTTTTGCGATTAGTTCTTGCTGGGCTTTAGCCGCTGCTTCATACTGCTTAACTAGATTCTCTTGCTCATTGACAATAGCCTTTGTCTTATCATCTACCTGATCCTGGGTAAGTTTGAGGGGATTTTTTGACAGGCCATCTCTAATCTTCTGCAACCTTTGCATTGACTGGCCATACTCATCACCTAATCTACCAAGCTCTGCGTAAGAAGACCCTACAATTTGGGTATAATCGGCCTGTACTTTACCAGCCTCAATCATAGCCTGATTACGTTTATAGGTTTCTGCCTCGATCTTTGTCATACCAACAGTAGCGTTCTGCTTAACAAAAGATTCAATATCCCCCATTAGCGTTTTTGCATTCTGATTCCATTCTCTGGCAGAGGCATTAGTATCCTTCATCTTTTCTACATAAAGATCATAGGTAGCCATCAACTGCTTCATAGCCTGAGCAGCCTCTTTATTAGCTTCAGCCTCAGCTCTTCTACCTGCAGTGGCTGCTCTATTAGCTAGTATCTGGTCAGAGGTTAGAGCTATATCCTTTTTCTTGGCTGCTTCAAGTTCAGGGCCAAAGGACTTCTTAATTGCCTGTTCAGACTCACTTAAAACTTTATTATACTCTTCAGCCGACATTCCAGCAGCATCAAGCTTCTTTTTCTGGTCAGCAATAGTTTCAGAAATTCTTGCCTGGACTTTTTCAACCTCACTTTTACCTACAAGATCTGCTTGCCGAGTATAGTAGTCAAGACTCTTTAATGCCTCCTCTCCTGCAGAACTCTGGGCTTCTGTCAACTTACCAACAGCCCCAGCAGCTTTACCTGTTGCCTGAGCAATGTTGTTCTGAGCCGCAGCTGTTTTTTCAAGTTCAGCAACAACCTCTCGCTCTGCTTGTAGCCTCTTAGTAACATCATCGAGTTTATAATTGTGGTAAGACTTCGTTACTGGATTAGACGCCTCTTGCACCGATCTTTGTTGATAGTTTAGAGCCTGTTGGAGTACCTTTACTTTCTCTCTAGCTTCTTCTAATTTACTAATGGACTTATCATTTATGCCCAAGGCATCAAGTAAAGCACCACCTCCAAGAGTAGCAACTGTGCTCCCTAGTGCTGCTCCCTTCATTCCACCAAACCTCGCACCGACTAAACCACCAATAAGTGCTAGCTTTCTGTTAGTGTCTGCATCTGTAGAATCGAGAATTTTTATAGTAAAAGTTATAGTTTTGGCCGCTGCTGTTGTCAGCCAAATTAACTTATCAACAATAAAAGTGAACGAGTCCTTTGTGTCTTGTGAATTGACTACGTCTCTTAGCTCCTTCATCATTCTTACAGAAGAAGCATTATCATACGAGGTTACAAACAAGTTATTAATAGAAGCAACAAGAAGATCAAGATTATACTTACCAGACTCTCCTAAGCTCTCTATAACCCTCTGTAAGTAGGTAAACTGCCTACCACCCTCTCCACCAGCATCAGAAACTTTATTCTTGTAATCCCCGATAGTCTTATTAAAGTTAGTAAGAGCCTGCTCTGCTGAGGCGATACCCGGAGCAATTGCCTTCAGACCCCTCAACCCACCAGAGTCCTCTAAGAAAGCAGCTCGCATAGAGGCAGGCAACTTATCTGCTGCTTTCTGTAAGTCACCAAACATAGTGACTAGATCTTTAGTTTTGCCAGTAGTTGTATCTATAGCAGTAAACCCAAGCTGATGAAATTGCTCTTGAACCTTTTTTGTTGGGTTTACAAGTTTGGTCATAGCAGTGGTTAATCCTGCACCTGCCTTAGCTGCATCAATACCTTTATCGTGCATGACACCAAGAACAGCCGCCACTTCTTCAATGCTACTACCAAACAATACATTCTGAGAAGTTGCGTTCTCGAACGCTCTCATCATGGTAGGGATGCTCGCTTGAGAAATATCAGCTATTTTGGATACTACGTTTGCTGTAGTTATGACATCTGTGTTATAGGCTGAAGCAAACTTCTGAACTTGGGCAGTGATATCTTGTAGCTTAGTGCCTGAATAATAGGCCATAGCAGACAACTGCTCAAGCATAGTAGTAGTCGTACCACCTTCTTGCTGAATAGGTTTTAATGCCTCTGCTGCTGATACCCCTGCACGAGAAAACTCTAGTAGCCCCTCAGCCTGTTCAGTTAGACTTTGAGGAGAGTTCCCAATCGTTAACAGTTGCTTCTCTAATTGCTCAGTTGTTATTGCTGCTCCACCTGCACTTGTCTCTAGGAAAGATATTTTTCTGGCAATGTCATCGAATTCGGCACCAAGCTGCACAGTCTTGATTGTGGCTGCTACCGTAGCAAAACCGGCGATCATGGGCAGCATCTGCCCATAGGTCAACCATAGCCCCCCCATAGCGCCAGAAGCCCCCCGCATAAGGTTGTGAAAGACACTGGATTTTTTACCAGCATTATCCCAGGCTTCTCCTAACTTTCCTAAAACCCCTACCTGATTTTTTAGTTTGTCTGTTGTAGGATCATAAAGTTTTGACTCTGCCTTCATCTGCTCAGAGTAATCATACCCCCCTGCTTTACTACCAGCCGAAAGTCTTTCTCTTCCAGTCTGAGCATAAGGAGTAATGGTAGGTACTCTGTTTGCTAAGTTCTGCTTCTCTAACTCCTGCTGCGCGAAGAACTGCTGTTCTACAGAAGCAATGACAGCTCTTCTAGCTGCAACTTCCTCTGCTAAGGCAGCTTTAGTTTCTTTGCTGAAGGCCGCTCGCATTTTAGCAATCTCAGCTTCCTTCGCAGCTAACTGAGATTCTACTTCATTGAAAGTTTCTATGTCCTTTAATTGTTTACCATAATCAAACCCTTTTTCATAATTACCCATCTTACCAGAAGCGTTGAGTTTCTGGTAAGCAGCAATCTGGGCTTTTACTGCAACAGTCTCAGCAGTCAATGCAATGGCAGCTTTGTCTGTTAGGAGTAGTTCTCTAGCTTTTGCATCAACATAAGCACCTTCAGTACGCAGTAACCCATCACGAGCAGCTTCTTCAGCGCGTAGAGCTACTGAGGTTGCATGTGTTGCCTGAGAATTGGCTGTAGCAATAGTTGAGTACTGACCAGAAGTAGTAATAAAATCAGAGAGTTGCTGACGGCTATAAGCTAGGTTACGCCCAACTTCTTTTATAGAGGATTCAAATTCTTTTAGACCAGAGTTCATCTTACCACTTGACCAAATACTGTCAAGGGAAGTTTTGAATCCTGCTAACACATTCTTTGATTGGGAAATAGACGAGGTTAACTTCTCTGCTTCTCTTGCAAGACCAGCCATAACGCTGGACATAGTTTTAAACTCAGAGTTTCCTTTCTGAGAGGACTTAGCTAATGCGTCAGTTGCGTCAGCAGCCTCTCTTAAATCTCTTGCTAGTCTGTTTACCTTTTCAGCCCCAGTTACATCGGCCCCAATTTTAAGAAGTGTAGCCATTAAATACCTCATTTATTAGGGCTATGGAACTAAGCCAGCCATTACTTCTGGCTGGCTTTTCTGTTTGCTTCTTGTTCTTCTTGTTGTAAAGATATTACTTTAGAAGCGAGAAATCTTACTTTCTCATAAAACTCAACTCGCTCCTCCTGGCCAATTTCAAAGTAATCCATACCTTTGTCTACAGCTAAAAAGTTTATGGCAAAGGCCCCGCCACTTCCAACTAAATACTGATCTGAGCAGAATGAATACAATCTTTGAAAAGGTAGATTGCATTCTAGGGTAGGAGGACGACAACTGCTGCATGGAGGTTCTGTTTCATAAAGTTTATTAGTCTTAATACAAACTTCACAAGATGTCCTTCCTACCCCAGAGTAAAATTCTGCCCAGAGTTCTAGTTTTTTGTTGCCTCGTCCTCCCCAACAATCTCATCAGTCAAGGCTTTTCTAAAGGTATCAATCCACATAGAGAAAGTTTTATCTCCATCTCCAAGCACTGGATCTTCGTCAAGATACAGATTAATATTCTTGCGATTACACTCAATGACTTCATCATCAAACCCACGGAAACCCTTCCAACCAACAACAGATGCTGCACGAACTGCCCGTTGCTGAAGAGTGGGATTGAACTTCAACTCAGTTGTGAAAGAGTCTTCGCCATTAGCTTTACCAACCCAGTCAGTAAACTCAGACTCAATCTTCTGAATCTCCCCAGGTTTAAGGTGCTTAATTTTGAGTTCGGCCTTGTCAGGGTCGCCGGGAATAGGAAAGGTACGGATAATTACACTTGTTAATTTAGGCATTTTGATTCCTCATAGTCTTGGTGGTTTAGTTTAACTTCTGAAAAATGACCCTCCGCAGCTTGCCAATATCCACCAAGACAAGGGCAACGCTTTGGAGGGTCAAAGGGTTATTAATTAGAAAGTTGCTTGAACCTCGATAGGCACACCACCATGAAGCTTGATCGTGGTAGCAGCAGTAGTAGTGGGCAAAACAGCCTCATCGCCAACTGCATCAACAAAGGTCATGGTAGCGTCAGAAACAGTAGCAATTTTAAGATAATAAACAGTGTCAAGGTGCCCGGTAACTCCATGAACAATGACAGTATCACCTACTGCAAAGCCAAGGTCAGCAACAAAACCGTAGTTGGTCGTGTCAGCAGAAGTGGCAGACGCAGAAACACCCGCACCACCAGCAGTCAACGAGAAAGTAGCAGACGAAGTATTCACAGCATGTTTATCATACATGATGTGGCTACCGCCAATTACAATACTGATGGAAGAAGAAAAGATTTGATTCTTTGAAGCTTTTGGGCTATCGAAAGTACCAACCATAACGTAGCCGCCAGGATCAGTAATAAGATCAAGGGCTACGAAGTCAGTGGAGTCTAGCCAGAACCACATATCCTGGATCTGAGCACCAGTACGAGCGCAAGTAGATAGATAAGTCTGCGAAACATCACCTTTCGCAAAGTAATAGTTAGACTCAATGTCAGAATACGATGCACCCGTAGCGTACTTGGTGCCGATTCGAGTACCGATGACATCTACACTCTCCGTATTCTGAGTAAATCCCAGAGGCAGCGTCATATCCTGCAGACCTTTAACTACGAGCTGAGTGCTCTTACCGCTGTGTACAGTAAGCATACTCGCTTGAGCAGCTACATAACCACCATTAATTGCCATCTTGCATACCTCCGTTATTTTGTTTTGTTTCGCAAGAAATTAAAAAGAGGCCAAGATGGCCTTATACAACAATTATAGACTACACTAACATTAGTAGTTCTGTCAAGTATTAAATGACCATGAACCTAATAATATTAGCTATACCTTTATATCCTGGATATGGGTTTATTTCAACAGACTTCATGTCTACATAGTTAACCCCACTAATAGTTTTAAACAACAAACCACCAAGCAACATATTTGAATACAGTGTGGTCCCGTTTAAACCAGTGTTGGTTTTAAATACAGTAGAGACAGTTACAGTTCCATGAACTTCTGCATCAGTCCCCGTAACATCTGTTGCTACTAAGGTGTCCCCGTAATTAACTGAGACAGTGACAAAGAATGTACCTGCAAAATGCTCAAGATCAACTACAAACTTATTTGGATAGTTAATCGGAATAGCAGAATAACTAGCAGTATGTAGACCTTTTATTGTTTCAATGATTGTGCTTCTGACTTCATCAAGAGATATCATAAATCACCAAGGTCAACATCAATAATTCTGCTACTCAACCTTTCTTTGAAGCGTTCAAAAGCCCCAGCAGGTTCATTCACATCTCTAACTGGCCCATACTCGACAACATCCCACTGAGGAGAACCATTAGTAATTGTTAGATCTTTTGTTAAGTATCCTTTGTAATCGTCGGGGATAGCACCAGCATTAGCAACTCTTGCAATATTTACCGCTGTCTCATGTCCCCGTTCAAAAGCTTCATTAGCACTGGCTGGCTTTGGCAATATCTCAAAGGTGTCTTCTGCTTTCAGCCCTATTCTATAGGACGCTACAGTAGAACCACTATACTGTGGAGTCTGCATGAGAAGGATATCAAAGTCATCCTCAATAGCTTCTTTAAGCGCCTGACCACCACGTTTGTACAGAGTAACTGAACTGATCTCTCTTAGTTGCTTGGCGAATTGAGAAGCATTTAGCTTTATCATGGTCGGCAATGACAGATACTGCAACCATCAGCATCAACAGAGATTGATAAGATTCTAAATGATCCAACAGTATCAGACACTTTTGGAGCAATAGTTGGCTTAATGGTTATGGTCTTATCTCCAGGCTTTAACTCAGCAAATCTCTCAGAGGTGTTGTCATAGTATAGATAAGCTTCTTCAACAAACGCCTGTACACTTTGTGTAGCAGGAGCTATGCTTGTGTCCGCGACAGGGTCATAAGTTCCAGCACTTGAGAATGTTAACGTCTGCAATGGGGACTCTAACAGGGTTACGTCAGCTACAAGGAATCCAGCATTGTCAACGAATGGAACATTTCTTACTCTGTAATAATTGCTACTGTTGTGTACAACAATCTTTCCTTTTGCTACTGCTTCGTTTCTAGCAAAGTAAAAAGAAAAGTTTGAGAATATTTCTGATTCTTGTTTCTCAAGAGTAACATCTTTTATAAAAATTGGATGGCCGTAAACATCTCTAGTTGGCAGCGAACCAGAAAGAATCTGGTAAACAGAGGCAACCTTGGATGTAGCACCAACCGGCAACACTGGGTACTTAACTCGTATCACTTCTCCTTTCCACATATCTTGGTTGCCGTAACCAACAATGAAATTCTCACTGTTTAAGGTAACGACATTATTAGCAAAAACTGCAAGCTCAGGTTGCAGTTCAAGAATTCTTCGTCTTGATGATTGTCCAGAGTTTGTGACTTCGTTAAAAACAGTCAGTCTACCTTTAAGGGCTGGCGTAAGCACATTATATGGGTCTGTGAAAGACTCTGTTGCAAATCGTTTTACAGACTTATGCAAGTTCATTATTCAGTTACCGGATCAATTTCAGGAACAATTCTATTGATAAGCGAAATTGCATTGTAACTTACTGTAGCACCTAGTGCTACACTTAGCTCGTTCTTAATAGTTGCTAGGTTAGCTCTAATGTTATTGCTCACGCTAAGAAACGTAGACTCGGCAGAGAAACGAACAGCAGTAGTCTTGCCATCTGATTCCTGCTTCATAGCTGTTAGCGACAGGCCAGATAAACAAACTTCAGCTACAGTATAAGTAGCAAACTCTTTTATTAAACCAAGTAAGGTGTCTTGGGTTTCTGTTGGGGAAGGTAAAGCATCAAGCTCATCAAAATAAGCATAGAGAGTCTTACCTGCACTATCAGAAGTAGACCGCAAAGCTCGCTGAAGAGCAGAAGCGTAAGTAGCTAAGGCGAGAGTAGTGTCCTCTACCTCGTACTCGCTTACACCAAGTACAGCTCTCACATCAGCGTATGTTGTATAGTCAAGGATATTGATCAACTCAACCACCACCAAGCATGCCAGGGATTACTTTCAATCCCCAAGCCGCACAAAGGGCCACAATGATAGGTACAGGGATCTCAACAAGCTGCTCTTTCTTTACAGACAGATAAGCCCATACACCAGCGACTATAGCAGTCACACCTATTTGAGCAATAGAGGGAGCGATTGTGCTGAACATGTCAAACCTCTTTTACAAGATTAGCCTTCATCTGGCTTTTAAGCCAATTGTCTTCAATCACAGGCACAGCATGTTCAGGATTAATAGGAATGTATTTGGCCTGAAACGGGTGCCAGAGAGAGTTGTTCGTACAATAGACCTTAATAATTTTTACTTCTTTAACCTTGGGCATCTCAACTGCTGGAGTCTCTTCTACTTCATCAACTGGAACAGAACTCACAACAACTGGTTCAACTGGTTTATTTCTGGGGCGAGCCATAACACACCTTATATAAGTAACCCATCGGGGTGCGCTGCTAAGATATACTCAAAGTCAAGCGTGATAGGTGTTGTTTAAGGTTAACCCAACTGTCAAGGGTTACTTGACAGTTGGGTTAAGTACTAAGATTAGCTGTTGGTCAGGCTAACTACCGAAAAAGAATCATCGAAGATACGCACCGTTTTCATGCCGAAGGACGATACGAAGGCAGAACCCCGACGAAGCACAAACCTCTCAACATCACTATAGGAAGCATTGCTGTTAACAAACTTCTGCATAGCAAACCGAGAATCCAGACCCATCAAAGTGTTTGCAGGCCAAGAGTAGTCAGACGGCACTACATAGATCTTGACGTTGTCAACAAGGTTAGGATAGATGAGAGAGAACGGAGTATCAAGTCGATCAGTGCTGTTGTTCTGTACATTGGTCGGGCGATCAGTACGACCCTCAATAGCTAACATACCAGCATAGTCAGTAACGATGTAGTCGATCTGTCGTTTCTGTAGACCAGTATACAACCACTTCATGTAAGCCTTATGAGTGATTACACCATCAGCAGCAATAGCACTGTCGAAGGTGTCGGCATTGAGCTGGGCAAGGGCAGCAGTACCATACGAGCCTGCATCCAAATCACCCTGCAAGATGTCGAGCAAGTCCTCACCAACACGCTTATACGCCTCTACCTCAGACTGCCGACGCATTGCCAGAGCTACCATATCAATGGTAGTGCCTTGCAGGGCCTGATCAGAGATCATGACTGCAATCGGAGTCTCAGGAATGGTAATGCTCTTCTCAGAGGCTTTGATGGTCATCATCACTGCAGGCTCTGCCAACTGAGCACGGGCCTGATTACGAGCCTCTTCCGGACCACGTTTACGGGTATAGTCAATGACCGGCTGCTCAACCCGAGAGTTGGCGACAGTGGTGGTCATAGCCACCATGTTGTTAAAAGCAACAACAGGGGACTGACGATCATAATTCATCTGGTTCTCTACCAGCTCAATGATAGCAGCAGGGAACAGAACACGGGACTGAACCGGGTTAATCTCAAGACCCTGAGCAGCTACGTTGAAACCAACTCCACCAGGAGCAGTGCCGAAAATGACATCCGCCATAGTGGTTGGTTTCAGACCCAAACTGTTGTCACCAGTAAAGTTCAGACCAGCAGACGCACACAACTGAGTGAACGAATCATATTTAGAGTCAGCAACCGTAGGCATAGTTGCATTAATGTACTGACGGAGGGTTTTACCCTGCCGCTGCGCCTCTTGATAATGATCAAGAGTTACACGGGCCTCAACCCGCGCACCAGTTTTGTCAACAAACGAACAAGTATCCATTGCCATTGTATGTTATCTCCTATAGTTAAATTATTGTTTCTCAACAAGAACAAGCGTAGTGTCTGCGCCAGATCCGGAGATAACTTTCCAATGTTTGCGGTGCATGTACGGAAGCAGCTCTGCGGTAGTATCGACAGCAGTCCCAGCCACACCAGCATAAACACCACTTACAGAAACCTTACCATAACCAAGAGTTTCAGCGGTTTTTGCAGCAGCAGGAGCAGCAGCTTCTACCATATAACCAAAAGTGATAGCGCCATCGCAGCGTACCCATTTTCGTCCACCAATCTGGACAGTGCCAAAGGCATAGCCATCCTGAGTGAAAGCATCAACACTTGCAAGAAATCCATCAATACCATCGCCATCAGCACACAAGGCATAGGTATTGGCGGCAGCAAGTTTAACAGGTTTGCCAATATCGGCATCAGTGAGATTACCACCAGCAGCTACAGTGCCAGTACCAAGTTTGGCCGAAACCAGATCATTCAGATTGGCCAATTCGTCAAAAGTCCACGCCATTTTAATATCTCCTTATTTAAGATTTATCGCGTGATGTTAGCGGCCCGAAGTTGGCCCTCATGAATAGAGTCCTGCACCAGAGGAGATTGCTCACCTTTGGGTTCTTCAACGGAGGCTTGTCGTTTCTTAAACAGTCCACCCGTTTTAAATTCTTTGTCATAAGCGTCAGTAACAGCTTCATACTCTGCAAGCAGAGACTCAGTACTGAACTTGGTCAGATCAACAGAAGATTGGAAGTTCAGCGCAATACGCCGATTCGTAGTAACTTCGGCTACGATCTGCTTCAGGGTGACAGCTTGAGCCTCGAACTTGGCTGAAGCTGCAGCAATGGTTGCTTCAAGATTTGCAATTTTCTGGTCCTTCTCTACCAGAGCGTCAGTAAGAGTGGAAAGTTGTTTAGAGATATCCTCAGTTTTAACTTCCAAGGCCAGTTCAGTCTCTTCAGCCACAACCGGTTCCGTGACTTCCTCTTCAGAAGTGTTCTCTTCTGCGTTCAAAATTTTATCTACTTCTTCTTGGGTGCAGCCAATTTCATCGAGGCTTTTGCCCGAATCCAAGGCAGCTCTAAGTGCCTGTTTGTTCATAGAAAAACCTCCATGAGTTTGTGTGGTGGTGGAACGTTGAGTTTGAATATATTGCATAACATCATCATATGATAACACAGCATCTGCAAGCCCAACCCTGACTGCTTCTTCACCAATGAATGTTGCTCCATTCAGGGCTTCAGTCTTCAAATTAGGTCGGGCTTTCTGCATTGACGTGCTAAAAATTGTTGCTATCTGGTTTACTTGGTCCTGCAAATGAGAAAGCTCTTTGTCACTTAAATTTTTGTGGGGTGAACCAACGGCTTTAAGCTCAGAAGATTTGATTTCAGTCACCAAAATTCCCTCGTCCTGAAGTTGTTTTTCACGCGAAACGTGAACCAACTTAACCCCAAGACTGCCACTTTCCGATTCGGGGGAGACAAAAATCTTCCTTGCTTGTGACCCCAACCAGTACGCACCACTGCAGCACATACTTGAAGTATAAGAATAGACAGGTTTGATAGCATCAGCCTTCTTGATAGCCTCAGCCCCGTCAACAACTCCAAACGCGCTTCCACCGGGAGAAGAAAACATGAGTAGAACATCTTGGACTTCAGGGTTGGTTGCAGCGTGCATGACATTTCTACGAATTTCATCATACGACGCATAACCAAAAATACGAGTCAACCAATTTCCAGATGAGAGAATACCACCAGAAATCTTGTATACTGCAGTGCCATTGATCACATCATAGTCTGCACTATTTGCATAATCCTCTTCATCCTCCTCGTCATCGTAAGCAGCCTTTCTCTCAAGGTACTCTGCAGAGTCAATGAAGGCTTCAATCCGAGCGTAAGAGTCGAATAACTCTTCTGTTCGGAAAGGATGAATTGCTGTGATCTCTATAATATTTTTAGTCATACCTTATCCTATAGAATAATAAAATTACTTTGTCAAGGATTATTTTTAAATAATTTTACTTTCCTGAAGTCGAATTCGATTTGGGTTGCTGGTCTTTGGGAGTTGTTGCTTTTCCGGCAGCAGTATCGTTGACTCCATCAGGAGAAACTGAGGTGTTGCTATACGGATTTCCTGTTTCTGGAGCCGTATTTGCTCTGAACCCTGTGCCAGATAGTGGGGTGTAGTTACCAGAGGGTAGTGAGCCTGTAAGAATCAAAGAGCACTCTTCATCAGAAATTATACCAAGCGACAACTGCTCAAGGAACAACGACTGCTTCAGTGCCTCGAAACTCCACAGCTCATCTTTTGGTCTTAATGAAGGCGGAGCATACTTGAAGATCACAAAACAATCATGACCGAGTAGCCTAACACCTGTAGTTAACTGAGCAGAAAAGTTTTGGTTGAGTTTTTCTTGAACCCCACCTTCTACTGTACGCAGGTAAAGCATTGATTCTGTGGAAGAATTTCCGCTCGCGATTCCTCTGCCGAGGATGGAGGGCAACGTCCGTGACCCCGCTGACACGCGAGCATTTACCATTGCTCGCTGCTCTTTTGCTGCTTCGTGGCTGCTGATATTACCCGCAGACAAATGCTCGACCTTGACCGTGTCAAATACCGTTAAAGCATCTTCAGGTTGCAACCCATTCAACTCTCGTTGGATGTTGCTGACTAACTCATCAGCAGCAGCTTTGAGCTTAACACTATCATAACGAACATCAGCCGGTAAACTTTCAACCCACTTGGCTTGATCAATGGAAGCAGCCACTCTTGGGAGTGAGGCTTTGGCAAACGCCCGTCTTAAAGTATTGGCTAGTTCAAGGTCAGCGAGAACAGGTTGGATTGCAGCATTGAAAGGGGATGTGGAGTAGGCAGTTTCAGGGTCTTGATCAAGGCAGGTGATCTCGATTAGAGGAGAATCCAGGTAAACATTCACCCCATTGATAGCTAAATAGGGCCGAACCTTGTCACCAGACTCTTCATATTTGAGTTCACGGGTAGAAAAAATGTTGATTCTTTCTGGAGTTTTGCCTTTACCAAGGACTAATTCGCTGCCAAAGCTGCCTGAAATATTGAGACACTTGATTGCACTTTCAGATAAGCTCCTAAAATCACTAGGGAAATTGAATCCTGTATAGTTAGGCTTGAGTTTATCCAACCGATTAGCGAGTGTAATTGCTGCAATTGTTGCTGGTACATCTATCTTACCTTCTAAGTTATAGGCTATGACTGTGTAACTGTCTGTAATTGCGAATCTTGCAAGCGAGGATGAAGCGAGTGACAAGTCAGGAGACTCGTCAATGAACTTCTTGATAGTGCCTTTAGCTGTACTTTCGGTACGAAGCGTTGTTAGATCAACATTCGTTCTATTGACAGAGCCATCACTAATGGTTCCGTTCGACTTCTTGAGAAATACTGGAGCAACTACAGGCCCAGTTTTAGTTGGGAACTTCTCTTCTACAGTTGCTGCTGTCTTTGTCTTAGGTGCTCTTGCCATTATCGTCTAGCTTTTGCTACTTCGTTGACAATTTTAATTAAGTCTTTAATGACAACAACTCTTTGACTTTCTGGGATTTTTTCTATATTTATTAATTCTTTTATTTTTTCCTTGACAATAATTATTAATAAATTAAAGGCAGCTTTATCTGAATTTTTTAGATTCAGTTCCTTTGTCTTGTCCTTGACAATCGCATCAACTGTGTTTAGGAGAGCTGCATCATCCATCTCAGTGTCATTGAGGTTAGAGAGTAGTACACTAGATACAATGTTTGCAGGCTCAACAGCAACAGGGTAACTGTCAAAGGCTAAAGAAATGGACAATCTGAGGGTAGCTTCTTCGACAGGGTCAACAACACCATTACCAATTGTATTTGGCTTGGAGGTAGAGCAGGCTGACAGCAGAAGCAAAAGTAGGGGTATAATGAGGATCGACTTCATAGTTTATCCTTGACTAATAGAGTAATTTAGTCAAGGATAAACTATGTTGTTTAGGTTGTCAAGAAAAAAGTTTGGGGGAGTTAAGAATATTATTTGTTGGCTAAGTCTTTTAGGTAGGTTTGCATATCTTCACCTCTTACATATGCCTGCATGTATTGATAAGCTGAAGAGTTTGAGTCACAACCTGACCAATCCAAAGCTTGTTCAGCAGCCAGTCTATGGGCGACTGCTTCGGTGAAGTCTCTAGAGGCTTTCAAGTTTACATGTTTATGATTAAAGCGTATATTGGCACACCAAACTTTATCTCTGGGATGCCAGTTTACGCCATTAACTCCACTTTTATTATTCTTTGCCATCTTACAGTTTCGACTGTTGCAACTATGAGAAACTTCTCTAATATTGCTCCAGATGTTATTGCTGGGGTTGTGGTCGATATGGTCCACAGGATTTTCAGGTAAATATCCCTCCAGCCATAAAAATATAATACGGTGTAATTTGTACTGGATGTCATCTATCTTAGTCACTAGATAGCCATTAAGATCCTTAGCACCTACAACTTCCCCTATACTAGTATTCCAGGCAGGTTTAGTCTTTCTAGTGACTATGCCGGTTAATGGGTCATAATCAAATAGTTCTCTAACCCTTGCTTGAGTTAGCTTCGGCTTCTCTCTTTTCTCTACGTTTTCGCTGCTGATTTGTTTCGTCGTCATTCCAAAACCTCGATTTACAGATTGCGCAAGTTTTTGGTAGTGTAGGTGACTTAGGCCACCATTCTGCACCACATCGCTTGCAAGTTAGTTGTTCTATAACCATGGAACCTCCTTTAGGTTTAGAATATATTACTAACTAGTAAGAATAAAGTCAACAACTATTTTTACATCAGAGATCACTTTTTAGACGAAAACCTTGAACGAGACTTGACAAAGGCAATGACATTGCAGACCCTTTTTCAATTAATCTCGCAGCTGTACATAGATACACGCAACTGTGTGCCAGATGATCTTGGGTCTTACTGCCATATAACTTTTGCCAAATATATCGAGTCTCTATACTACGGGGATCGCGTACTCTTCGTAGAGCAGAGTAGTGGTCCCTTATCAGAGCGTTGTTATCACCATTTTTAAATTTTACTTTACCTTCCATTACCTTTGTAATATGGTCGTCAAAGAATGGATTCTTGTTTATAGCTACTTGTCTCACTACACCAAGTGCCTCGTCATCAACCACCTTAACTTTAATGAGTTCTAACTGTGGAGTAGCAGGTACAGTGTATATGGCGCACCACGAATTTGGGTAGGTATTAGACAATCTTACAGACAGAGTTGTATTTGGGCCATAGTCAATAACCCCAGCCACACACCTGTAATCACTGATGTACTTTGGAAGCTCTACATCTATGTCTTTGATAGGTATTAGAGCAACGGTATGAATTAGAATATTCCCATCTTTTATAGAACCTATAGTAAGGGTCGTCATATTGCCGATATCTAATCCCCACACATTCATATCCCCAGCTTCTTCATCAACAAACTGCATCTGTGAGACATCAACACTAGTGTTTGCTTTAGAGACTGGCAAGCCAAGACACTGATTTGTGAACTCGTTTTTATCATCATACCCTAAATAGTCCCTTACCATGTCAGCTACACTAACATAATTAGGTAGGGCAAAAGCACCAAGCTTGATACCAATCTTTGGTCGATTAGGAAATTTGCAAGTATTAACCCACTCCATTTGATGATGGTGATAAGTAGTAGGCTTCTTACAGTTAGGGCACTCTAAATAGGCTTTTGACAAATCTAAATCATCACTCTCATCAATATCTTTTGACTTGAGCATTTTTATTTGGTCATCAAATCCTGGCAGACGTACATTGGCAAAGAAGTCAGGATAGAATTTGTGAGCACACTCACTACAGGATAATAACTGTTCCCAGATTACACCACACTTATCAATCTCTAAGGAGATGTCGAAATTTTCTGAGATTGGGGTTGAGAAATAGATTGATGACTTATGTTTTTGGTGCCTCTGCCTAGACTTTAAGGCAGTTACAATGGACATATCACATCTAGCTACTTCATCACAAATTATAGCACGTAATGGTCTGTTAATAACAGTAGACTTGCTACTGGTAGAAGCACCTAAACAATAGAGAACTGATCCATTGGTAAACATTTTTACAGTAGAACTGTCTACATCTTTACTCAACATCATTGATAGTTCTTCAGACTCTTCTATAATTCTACTAATTCGAGTTTTAGAAACCTCAACACTCATTGCAATAGTCGGAAAAACTATAGCACAAGAGAATCCTGGTATACGAGCCATAAAAGATAGTAGTATTCTATAGACTACTTCTGATATACCAAGCTGCGATGACTTCTGAATGACTAGATCAATGTCTGGGTTTGAGCAAATCTCCAATATAAACTGCTGATACTCATGATCCTTCAATGAAAATGGCAATGTATTGAGCTTTGTCTTTTCAAGGACAAATTTCTTGACACCTTCAGCGTCAGGAAGGAGGGCAGTTTTTATTCTATCAAGACAGGAGGCTGCTTGTCGGATGAGTGTCTTCTTCATTCGTTGACTGTGCTCAACCTTGCTTCAAGGTCATTGAGAAAAGCTTCGTATTGTCTAGGTTGCATTGTGTCTTTGACCAGCGTTATGAGTGCCTGCTCGATACAGTTGAGGCGTTTGATGTTAATGAGCTTCTCCTGAGACTCAGTCAATGTCTTAATCATGTCTGTTAGCGCACGCATTGCAGTTGCTCTGCTTGACAATGAGTCAGCACTATCGTCATCGTCGGCTTCTTCGGCAAGTCGTTTAACACGTTGGAATTGTTGTTCAGTTTCTGCAGAAAGGTCAATCGTTATACTCATTCTTGTACCTTTTGATTGTTTTTATCATAATTCTGATAGCTTTTGAGATATTTTCGTTGATTTCTTTCAACAAATCTATCTCTTCTTGTGACAAACGTACTGTAATTGTCTTGTCTCTTTTCATTTTTTGGGACCTTGTTTAGCTTTCATAGCCCAAAATGCTATTGACCCAGGCAACATTACAGCCGCGTAATACTCATAAGCTCTGATAATTCTTAGTTGTTTCATCACTCTATTGCCAGATTCGTGTTCAATGATCTGTTTCAAGTTATGGATAAAGGTATCGTTTGCGAGATAGAAGTCTTTCCAGTTAGGGTCAGCGAGTGTGAACATCTGATCATGCACCCAACAAGCGGGGCTTACGTTCACACCATAGAAATAGTCTGGGACTATTTTCTCTTGGAAGCCTTTGTCATAGCCACAGCATGAGGGAAAGTTTATTTCTTGGGGCCATATAAAACCTACTGCTGGGACTATGAGAGGGATATTTTTATAGTTACTTGTTATTAGTTGCATAGGTGTAGTAGGTAAAGGTTTAATTGTTTAGTCGAGTATAACATTGTTATTGGTTTTGTCAATGGTTATTTGTCTTACAAAACGTTTTTAATGGGCAGAATTTTCGAATGGGTCTGGCCGCACCTAAACATCTTCATGGTCACTAATATCGGTATACGTCACTAACAATACTACACGCAACTAACAATATCCAGATCACCTACCACCACTTGGTAGGCTACCCTAACATTGTTAATAACAACTACCACTTCATGACAGTAGCCCCTAACATTGTTCATAACAACTAACGACACAGAGAGACGACGACACAGAGAGACGACACAGAGAGACGACACAGAGAGACGACAAAGGTACAAATATTTAAACAATAGGTACAATTTATTGAATCCACTTAACATATTGTTATTGTTATCTTTATCAATGCTTTTAACTTTACCTAGTACAATATCTTTTACTAATTGTACCTACTAGTATGCACATTACATCACCTAACATGCTGTTATTATTGACTAATACCATTACGTTAATTGTGGCATGGTCTATGCTATATAGGGAGCAAAGAGAAGTTGTCCACCACACAAATAAAGCTGTTCACCACACGAACAAAGCAGTTGACAGCGTCTCTGATACAAGCTAGTATATAGACAACATAAAGGAGAGCACTTCAAACACAACCTAATGGAGAAACATCATGAACACGATTATATTACCTGAATCCGCAGCCCTTGGTTATCCATTGATGATGATAAACAAACATAACGACACCGTGGTTATGTTTACTGACCATGGTGAAGGTACGGTTATTGCTTGCAGTAGCGGCAATTACCGTGCCGGGCATTATAGCAAGGGTTGGACTATGGGTAGATTCTCCCCCTTCACAGGTACCGTTAGCATTCAAACTGTCAACGGTAAGTAATCAAGCACAGTACAAACAACCTAATGGAGAACAACATGGAAACATCCTTTGTTAAACAAGAGGGGCCTTTACCAGAGTGGCCTAAAATCATGATAAGTAAAGATGAAGACCTACTTATCATGTTCAGCGGTCCATCAACGGGCATGATTATTGCTTGCAATAATGAACCCGGTTGTGTTGGTGAGTACTGCAACACTTGGGAAATGAACGAATTTGTTCCCTTTACCGGTAGCATCACCATAAAAGCTGTTGAGGGTAGATAATCAAACAACCACTAAAGGAGAACAACATCATGCCTATTACAAGCGATACCAAAAAGACTGTTATCATTACAAACAATCTTATTAAGGTAATAACGGACATTGAGCTTTTTCTTACTCCCGTTATCCATGGTATGGTTATGGAAGAGATATAGAATTGTGTCTATAAGGAAGAGATAAAAGCATTTATCAACAATGTATATAATAAGGCTGTAACAGGCGAGTAATCTACCTTGCAATCGTGCAAAAATACAATATAAACAACCTAATGGAGAACAACATCATGACAACCACCACTATTCCCGAAACAACCAAGACCACCACAGCAAAAGACGGCAACAAATCACCAGCACGAGCAAAAGACTACTTGCGCCAGTGCAACAGTGAGTGCGATGCCTTTGCAACGTCACACCTGAAAGGCGTTAAAAAGGGCAGTGACGAGATGCTTATCAAGTTATTGTCACTCGCCAAGCTCGGAAAGAAGGGCACGGACAAGCTTTATGACGAGATGCGCCGCATCGACGCGGATACACCTCATGATGCTTTCCGTCGTCGCATGGCGGCACTTGGAGTCTGGCGCGCACCTATCGTCAAGGGCAAGGCCAAGCCCGTAAACGTAACGGCTATGCTTGAGTCTGGCAATGCTGATAAAATCGCCGCTGGCCTTGCTTTTGAGTGCCTGCGCAAGATGCACAAAGCACGGCTTGATAAAGAAGAGGCGTTAAGGCTTGATAACGAGGCCATTGCGGCTGGCTTTAAAAACGCTGCCGCTAAAGTTGAGCACGAGGAAGAGCAAGCGAGCTTGACGGCGCTTGCTGAGAAAGGCGAGGACAAAGGCGAGGAAAAGGTTAAGATCGTCACCGGGCCAAGTAACGCTGATTTGTTGGCGCAAGGCCGCGAACTGCTGAGACGGCTTGCAATTGAGTCTGATTCTGATGACATTGTTAGGGCTTTAGTTGAGATTTTTGATCGTGTCGCTGGCTCGGCTGCTGTCGCGGCCTAATCTGTACCCTCAAAAAACCACAAAATAGCCCCTAAAACCGTTCCTGTTGAGTCTGCACAGGAACGGTCAAAAAAGTTTCTGAAATACAAACCAGGGCCTTTTTTGACCGTTTCAGGCAAGTAGGTAAGCACTTTCTGTCAATCAGATAGGATAGCTGCCAGAATACCTCTGTAAACGTGTTTGCTTGCTTAAGTTTTCGAGATTCGCAAAATTCGGAAACTTCCGAAAAGCAAGATTAGATTCATAAAGCAGACCAGCAAGATATGCTGGAAAAGGCAAGTAAGGTCTAAAAGCTAGAGAGCTCCTTATCCTTTTTGGTTAGCGTGTTTAAAGGCCGGTATGGCGAGCGTTTACCTTGACACCAATAAAGGTGCTAAAGTTTCCCCGCTTAATAAGAAGGGCCAATTCTTGATTCCATAGGACTACTATGTCCAAAATTTGGAGTTAGAAATTCGGAAACTTCCGAAAAAAGTAGAGGTTAAACGGTTTTATAACATACCAATAGCCAAGTGACAGCACCTACGATAGCAAGTAGGAGCATAAACAAGGTTATAAACAACAGTATAGAGGTTGATGGAGGTAGGCGAGTTGTAACTATCCGCACACTAAACAGAATTATCAACCTCATTTCACACCAAAGGCGTTGTCCTGTTACGGGACAACGCCTTTTCTTATTTTAGCAGCAAGGAAGAAGACGCTATATTTTATAAACTATAACGCTTGAATTTTCACGTCCGTCGCGCCAAATTACGGCTGTCAACGGCTGTCAATCACTAAAATTCGGAAACTTCCGAAAATTGAGGTAAATTATGAATAAGAAAGACTACCAAAAAATAGTCCTACACGCAGCGCATTTAATAAGACTATATAATAATTACCATAATAGCGCGAATTCTTGTTGGGAGTTCTACCAACATAAACAAACTCTTTATGATTCGCTTAATTCACTAAAACATTTTGGATTAATTGAAGATTATTCGTTTATACCCCCCTTTGTAGTAACAAACGACGGTATAACCACTAAAATTGAGGTAAAATCATGAGACAAGGAACTTACTACTTAAATAATAGCGGCTCTCGTTGGGTTAACTTACCAAAAGAAAAAGTGCTCTTGTTTCACGGGGCGAAGAAGTATTGCAAGGAAAGAACTGTAGAATTCTGGGAATCTTTTGGCAACCATGCAGTTGCCTGCCTCAGATATGAAGGCAAACTAATAAAAGGTTTCATTGAAGATTGCAACGGAAGGAAAGTTTTGTTTGTTGATTACAAAGAAAAATACTAAAATTCGGAACTTTCCGAAAAAGGAGAAAAATCATGGAATTTTATCTTGAAGAAAAAGTGAATGTTACCAAAGACTGTGCCTACAAGGGGCAGAATGTAATAATCAAGGAGATCCACATTAGTTTCAACCCAGTACTGTACACTTGCCAAGCTAAGAATGGTAAGTTAATCGCTGTATATGAGACAGAAATACAGAGTATGTATCAACATGATATAAAGATGCTAGAAATACCCCATTAAAATTCGGAATCTTCCGAAAACTAAAACATAAAAGGAGGCCCCACAATGAAACTTTATTACACAAACAAATATCAGGCCGACGCTATTGCTGAAGACCTTACGAGAGTTGGTTTCATCGTCGAGATCAACTTTGATGGTAATGAGTATGAATTAGTAGTTGACAGCTTATGAAAAATCGCATCATTGTATTCACAAGGCCATTGTCGACGTCGCCAACCTTCTTGTATGAGCATGTAAATTGCCTAAGAAGGGGTGACTCTAAATTCCGTTCAAAGCATAAATCCGACAACGTGGTTTATGCAAGAGAGCTAAAACCATGACCAAAGTCTACTTCATTTCCATTAACAGGCAGACAGGCAAAATCAACTCCAGCAAAATTCGACCACAGCCCGAAACCCACAAGAACATCGCCCGTATCCACTCAACCAGCCAGTCAAAAGCAAGGCAATTCTACTATATGAGGCAACAATTATGCCAACTGATCAAAAATTCATTCAAAATATCCTTCTCGTTTGGCAACTGGAATATACTGTCGAAAATAAAAACCCTCATTTCTGGAGCAAAAAGCTGTTGACAGTTCTACGACTTGACATGTGTCCTTGGTTGAGACTTGACTTGGCCATCCAAACAGCAAAATTTGTTGAAAAGTATGAGGCAAAGCAATGAACGAGAAAATCTTCTCAACTACCGTTGCAGGCATGGAAATTTCTTTAACCCGCAAAACTAAACACACCTTTATAGTACACAATATTGGCTTCAAAAAGAAATTGCTTATGATTATGAAGAAGCTGCAAAAGAACTTGGCTACTGCATCATGCACGCTTTGCAGTGCGATGGCAAACTAGATTAACCCACAAACCCCAACCCAAGAGACACCCATGAAACTAACCCAAGGCCGCACCAATGACGAATTATTTGCTGAAATGGTATTAAGAAGCGACAGCCCTGCAATCCTGCCGGTCATTGCTATTGACTTTGACCACTACATGAAGATGGTTGACTACATTGCTGGCAACCATATTACGACTGAAGTGTTGATCAGACCTTTAAACTAAAATTCGGAACCTTCCGAAAAACACAACAAAGAGAACAAAATGCCAAACAAAACACCAATGTCACCTGACGAAGCGGCTATCATTTCAGGAGCTGTAGAAAATGCTCTTTGCTGGGGGACTGGAATAATCACAACCTGTAGAGAGGCTTTAGAGAGGTATGATTACACCTTCACAACCACACATGAGCAGTATATATTTGAAAACTGCATCGACAACGACTAAAATTCGGAACCTTCCGAAAAACCAGAATCAACACCAATCTCGCTACTCACTACAGCCGGCAAAATGACCTTCTCTTTGTCACTGTGCTTAAGTGCGAGTGTCAGTGCCTTTGTGGCTACATCTGCCAACCTGCACGCCATTTCGAGACGATTAAACTTCTTTGCGCCATCACTGATGCGTGCGTCAACTAACATCTGCATAGCAGCTTGCTGGAAGATGCACGCATTTGCTGAAGCCATCTTCACCAACTCCAATTTCGATGGGTTTGGTGCTTCTTTCAGCAACTTTCGTGAATCTTCAACAGCTTTTCGCAGTGCAATGAAATGCTCGGACAGCTCTATATCATATTCCATGCCAGAATCTGTAACACTCAAACATAAACTTGTCAACAAAAATGTGTGGTCATATCTCTAATAGGTAAACTGTCCCCGAAATTATCCACAAACTGTGCATCCTACAATGTAGCACCTCAAATCCCTCATGCAATCTCCATTCCATTTCAAAAGTGGAAGATTTATCAATAATAAGGCCATTTTTCCAAAAACCAGTGCAGCCCTAAAAGGCAAAAAGCCAAAAAACGTGTTGCCGGACCAGTGGATAAAAAGATCGTGTTTTCATTTTACTAATATTTATATATATATATATAATAATAATAAATATAAGTAGTAAAAAATCCCCCTAACACAGTGTTCATGCACCAAAAAACACCCCGAAAAATGACCATTTCAAAAGTCTAATGAATAAGCCACTTTTTAATATGGAGTTTTAAGCACTTAAGATAAATCTTACGTATTTATAATTTTTACCCCCCCTTTCGGCCATTTTTCCCGCCTTTCCCCTTCTTTTTTGCTACCTCCCATGGCACGTATTCTGCATAGAAAAAATAAATCTTCCGTGACCTCTAAGAAATAGGTTGACAAGGCACCTAAAGAAAGTTAAATTTCAGTAAATAAATTTAACCAGGAGCCTTTATGATCTACTTTATGAACAAGTTACAGACTTATAAATTTGCATCTCGCACAACTTTTGAAGAATTAGCAAAACTTTTAAATACAAATGTCGCAACAATTCATCGCTTAATTACAAATAAAAATGGAAATGAGTTCCCTAAAAAAGAGATTTTCGTCCGCTTCAATCAGATAATAAATGAGCTTAGAAACAGGTCTTATACACAATTTCCCTCGCTTTTCCTTCCTGAAATACCAGATATGACCTATGTGTGTTTTGATGGAATGGATCAGCGTTGGAAAGGCTTTTATGGTGGTAGGGAGCCAGTATATAATATGACTTCACCAAGGGAGATAGTGCCAGGGCAAATATCCCCATTCTTTGGTGTTGACCTCTCCCATCTAAAAATCCCAGCATATCCAGAGAAAATGCAAGGTTTCTACGTACCTAACTATACACACTCCATGGTACAACAAACCAACGAAGGTTGGGTAGAGACATCTCAATTTTATAACAGAACTACACCTATTAGGAACCAACTGTTCAACATATCCCTTAACAGACACCAATCAATCTCGCTTACAAAACCACCAAGAAAGCCGAGAACTAGAAAAGAAAAGCGACTTTACTAAAAAATTCGGAAACTTCCGAAAACGAAAACAAGGAGAGACAAAATGAAACCAACTTTTAAAGCAATAAAAGACTGCTTCCCCAACTCAGACCCAAAACTAGTCATGAAGTTATTAAGAGACCCCAACGCGGTAGAGACTTACATTTCAGAGCACTCCTTAGCATCAACACCCAATAACCCGAGACTAGCTAGACTAACCGCATTAAATCATGCCTTGAATATGTTTGGGGTTGAACATGCAGGGCAGTTTGGTGAGAAAGGTTTTGCATACCTTAACACGGGTGATCCTTATTATGTGACTCTACGTCAATTTGATGATTGCAAACAAATTTCTATTGGAACTATCGCCTCCATTATAGAGAGAGGCGGGTATAAATAATCTCCACCACAAGTAAAATTCGGAATGTCCCGAAAACAAGAACAAGGAGCCAACCATGACAAATGAACTGATCCAACAAGTTAAGAAAATCAATCGCCAAGCAGCCCTGTTTATGGTAAAGAAGGTGCCGCTGCTTGTGCAACGAGGTAAATTACACTCAACGTGGGATGATGAGAAAGATTTACGCAGACTCCCCCTTAGGGACAGTCTACCATCAACTTTTGACTTCGCAGAAACCCCTCAAGACTTCCCTTATTGGGACAAAATATCAGACCAACTCCCCTCTCCCTACGGATGGTAAATCATGATCATAAAAGACTCCGACCTAGTGACGGTAAGTGACCTTGAAGATAGATTTCAATCTATCTGTAGGCAACTAGGCAAGCTGGACAACGTGTTCAACCCTAGAAATTTCGATAAGCACCAAGCTAAGTACGCAAAGCTAGTGCATAGACGGGAATGCATCTATGACAGATTAAGCGTGCTAAAAAGAGAGCAGGTTTAAATTTGAGGGGGTAAACCATGATCACAAAAGACGACTTCACAAGAATCAACAATGACGGTAACGGAAACCCAAGGTATGTCATACACTTCCTGAAGTGTTTACCTCAACACATTATCCATGACAACACTTTTGCAATTGGTGAAAAATACCTTTTCACTGTTAAACTCATGAACAAAATTGGCGGTCGCAAGTACCATAACAAGTCTTACGGGGGTGGGATTGTGTTTCAGTCCTACTCGCTGGATGAAACCATTGAGCACATTGAGAAAATTAAAGGAGAAATGAAATGAAAAATAATCCAGAGACAAAAGATGTATTGAAGAGGAAATTAACTGAGGCGCTCGCAGGGCAGGCTCATGTTTACCACTTTGCTGGTTGAAAGCTTCAGAAGCTTTCAACAGACAAGTTAATGGGCAGTGAAGTTATTATTACTATGACTGTCTTAGGTGGCAGGCCGGGGATGGAGCCAACCCTTATCAGAGATGGTTTAAGCCCTGAGACTATAGCTGCAATAAAGGCGGATTTAAAACGAAGTTATGATTTAGCCATACAGTTTAAACCTAAAGAATGACTAAAGGTTAAAGCAATGTACAAATACAAACTGAAAAAAGAACACTACTCACAACTGTTTCCAAAAACTCCCTGTACACGAGAAAAGCTCGATAAATCAGACATATACTCTGCCATGTTTCTTGTAAGTTGTGGTTGTGATAACTACGGTGACGGCTGTAGAATTCTAACAGCACTCCGAAGGTTTAAATATGCAATCTCACCAAAACCACTCAGTAAAATAGACGTTGGTGGGTTTATGTTATCCGTTGAAGTTTTTGAAGAAATAATATATTGAAAGGAGTCCTAAGCCATGTTCTGCAAACACGAATGGAAAGTACTATCAGAAGTGACAACAGAGAGCAAATACGAGCAATTAAACATAGGTGGATTATCTAACCTGAAAGCTAGTGGTGCGGTAATACTAGAACTCACAACCAGAAAGCACATACTTACAGTAACATGCGAGAAGTGTGGTGAACTCAAACAGTTTGTAAACGAAATTTAAAGGGGGGGGGGGACAAAATGC
>Ga0066602_10000137_pt1 | contig 62165 bp, 52 predicted proteins | sample Higcelweek5metaG_FD_59481 | JGI IMG/M metagenome (GOLD analysis project Ga0066602, IMG submission 59481) | Freshwater pond sediment microbial communities from the University of Edinburgh, under environmental carbon perturbations - High... | ecosystem: Environmental > Aquatic > Freshwater > Pond...
GCAGTTCCAGCAGTGCCAGAAACTTGTCTGTTTCCGCTGCTGGGCGAGGCCTTCCTTCTTTTGCCAGAACAGAAAGGATGGCAAGGGCCCGCAATGATAGCCACGATAATGCGGGAGCCAGGGTGCCGCGGGCCGGCAGCGGTCGATGGCGGGCATAGGCGGTCAGGAAGGCGGCGGTGGCGGCCAATGCGTCGCCATCCTTCCGGACGGCCGTCAATACCAGCCGTTCAAGGATAAAGGCGACCTCCGTGACGGGTGGCAACCAGCTATGGCCAGTGTTTTCGAAATCCATGAAGGTGACCGTGCCCGCCGCCACCAGCAGATTGCCGGGATTGAGATCTCCATGCAGCATCTGGGCGGGCCCAGCCGGCATGAACCAGGAACGGCTTCGGAAGGGGGGTGCGTCCGCAGCGGCCAATTCCGACCATGCCGCCGCTATGATGCGCAGCCGCTCCGCGCCCGCCCTGCGTACGGCGCTGAGGCAACCATCCGGCCCCCCCGCCATGACAGCATGCATCCGCCCCACAGCGTCGCCCAGAAGCTCCATGTCGTCAGGTGCCTGGGGGGGGCGACCGTCGATATAGGGATAGACCAGTAATACGGGTTTTAGCAGACAGGGTGGCCGCAGGGCCGCAGGAATGGTGACTGGGAGCGCTTGCGCTAAGATCAAGGTGGCGGCGGACAGGCCGGCGTCGCCCACCAGACGGGCGAACATGTCGGACGCCAGCAGGGATGGAGCGGCAGTCGCATCCACCATTTTCACGAACAGGCGGTCACCGTCATCGGCATCGAAACGCAGATAAAGAGTGTCAGCTGTGCCCAGCCCCAGCCGCCACAGTTGGCCCGACCGGTCGAGGGCGGTGGATACCGGCCCTGCCAAGGCCGGTTCGGCCCGACTGGCGGAGGGAGATGAAAAACGCAGTGATATGCTGGCCGGCATCCGGCTAGTCGGCAGGGATGACATCGCTCCACCGGATCACCTGTCCACATGGGATGTCGCGGCGCAAGGTCCAGCCTTCTACAAGCGCCCATTGTTCGACAGGGATACCGCGCACAGGCGAGACCATGTCGATATCGCTCAGACGCAACGCGGCGCCGGCGGCAAGGTCGGTGCGGGCCGCGAGGCAGCGCCGGCTTACAGGCAGGTTCCGTTCGCGGGGCAGTTGGCGCATGGGACTGCCCAGGGCTTCCCAGATGCGCCGGCAGGTGGCGACCGTGGCCGCCACCTGACTGACGGGCATGGCGTGCGCGATATCCTGATCGTCAGGAGCGGGCGTGTCGTCGGCGAAGATGCCCTTCTCCAGCACATGGGCACCCAAGGCGACAGCCGCATACATCATTTCCACCCCGTCATGGTGATCGGACAGGCCGATCGGGGTCTGGAACAAGGTCGCCAGGCTTTGGAGCATGCGCAGATGATGATTGGCCAAGGGAGCCGGCGGGGCGTCGGGACTGTGCTGAAGGATCAACTGCCCGATCCCGGCGTCGCGCGCCGTCTGCACGGCATGCGCGATCTCCTCCAGCGTCGATTTCCCCGTATCCAGTACGACCGGCAGGCCCAGACGCGCCACATGCAGGATCAAAGGGTCGTTGGTGAGGTTGCTGGAGGCCAACTTGATGGCCGCCGCCCCGATATCCCGCGCGAAATCCGCCGCTTCCCGATCGTAGACGGACAGGATGAAATCCATCCCCTCGTCCCGGCAGATGCGGAACAGGCTTTCAATGCCGGACAGAGGCACGATGCGGCGTTCAATGATGGCGCGCTTGTTCTCGCGGATGACACCCTTGGTTCGGCTGTAATAAGTCTCCTCGGTTCCATCATCTAAGAACAGGTCCGCCCGCTGGATGATGGCACCTTTGATGATCTCCACCTTGGCGTCGCGCAGGGTCCGCAGGGTGCGCCGCGCCTCTTCCAGGTCACCGTTGAAATAGAGATCAATGTCTGGCCAGAACATGGGCGGGTGGTCCCCGCCGACGGGACGTCCGGCAATTTCCACGACTGCCATGGGCAGGATCTCCCGTAAAATCTGAAGAATTACAGTGTCTAACCAAGGGGCACTTACCCCAGCCTGTCAAGCCTGTCGCACCAGTACTGGATTGGGGCAGCCCTCTGTGCTTCTCTACGGGGCGGTTAGCATCAGGAACGGTTTTCGGAAAACAGCATGAATCCGTGCATGCGGGGTGGCTCTGGCGAAGTCTTCATCATCGCCGAAGCCGGGGTGAACCATAATGGTCGGCTGGATATCGCGCTGGAGCTGGTGGAAGCTGCCCTCGCGGCCGGGGCCGATGCCGTGAAATTCCAGACCTTCGTGGCAAGCCGTCTTGCCGTGCAGGCCGCTCCCATGGCTGGATACCAACAGCGCATGCTGGGTCCTGCCACGTCCCAGATCGATATGCTGCGAGCCCTGGAACTGGACGCTGAGGCACATCGCAGGCTCTATGATCATTGCCGGCAGCGGGGCATCGCCTTTCTGTCCACGCCCTTCGATCTGGAAAGTATTGATCTCCTGACGGAGGGGCTGGGGCTGGAGGTTTTAAAGATCGCCTCGGGCGAAGTGATCAATGGCCCGTTGCTGTTCCATGCCGCCCGCAAAGCACGCCGACTGATCCTCTCCACCGGGATGGCCACGGCCGAGGAGATCCAAGAGGCGCTGGGGGTCATTGCCTGTGGCTTCGACCCGCTGGGTAGTGTGCCTTACTCGGCGGTGGCCCGCGCAGCGGCGCGCGAGCGCATGATGCAGACAGGTGAACTGGCCCATCGCCTGACCCTGCTGCATTGCACTTCGGACTATCCGGCCGCTGCGGATCAAGCCAACCTGGCTGCCATGAACAGCCTGCGTGACCTGTTCGGTTTGCCCGTCGGCCTTTCAGATCACACGGAGGGTTTCATGGCCGCCGTGATCGCCGCTGCCCATGGCGCCTGTGTGCTGGAGAAGCACTTGACGCTGGACCGCGCGATGGCGGGGCCGGACCATCGCGCCTCCCTGGACCCTGGTGGCTTCGCGGAGATGGTGAGGCTGGTGCGTCAGGTGCCGGTTCTGATGGGCAATCCCGTTAAAGGCCCGACGGCTGCCGAGATCGCCAACCGCCCCGTCATTCGCCGCAGTCTGGTGGCGGCCCGGCCCATTGCGGCGGGAGAGCCGTTCAGCATCGCCAATGTCACGGCCAAGCGACCGGGCACGGGCCTGTCCCCGATGCATTTCTGGGATCTTCTGGGGCAACCGGCCCGCCGTGCCTATGGCCAGGACGAGTTTATCGAACCATGAGGCCGCTGATCCTCATCGGTGGCGGGGGTCATGCCCGCGTCTTGGCGGATCTGCTGGCATGCCAGAACCGCCCTGTCCTGGGGATTGTCGATCCGGCCTTGCCGGCGGGTGGTGGTGGCCCCTTGGGCCTGCCCGTGTTGGGTGGGGATGAGGTCCTGGCGGCACATCCGCCGGACGAATTTGATCTGGCCGTCGCCTTTGCCGGCAATGGCCGTCCTCGGCAAAGGGATGCCGTATTCCGCCTCTGGCAGGAACGCGGCTACAGCTTTCCAAGTCTTGTGCATCCCGCTGCCGCCGTTTCCCGCCATGCTGGACTGGGACCCGGAGCACAGGTGATGGCAGGTGCCGTCATCCAGGCCAACGCTGTCGTGGATGCCAATGCCGTCATCAACAGCCGGTCCAGCGTCGATCATGATTGTCATATCGGCCGCTCCAGCCATGTGGCGCCGGGTGCGATTCTGTGCGGCGGCGCGGTGGTCGGGGATCGGTGCCTGATCGGCGCGGGCTGCATCCTTCTGCCGGAGCGGCGGGTGGGGGAGATGTCCCTGGTGGGCGCCGGTATCGTGGTGGACCGTGATGTGCCGGCGTGGAGCATCCTGCGACGGCCGGTCCAACCATCATGATCGAGACGGTCGCCATCATCCCGGCTCGGGCCGGATCACAGCGGTTGCCGGCCAAGAATATGCGGCTGCTGGCGGGGCGTCCTATGCTATCCTATACACTTGACGCGGCAAGTGCCTGTCCCGGCCTGGACCTTGTTATTCTTAGCAGCGATGACCAGGGGGCCTTGGATCTGGCGCGCCAGGCTGGCGTGCGGGCTAGCCTGCGCGCCCCCACCCTGGCAGGAGGCGAAGTTCGAAACGCCGCTGTCTGCATTGATCTGCTGGATCGGCTCGTGGAAGAAGGCATAAGGCCCCGGCGGCTGGTGCTTTTGCAGCCGACCAGCCCTTTGCGGACCACTGGCGACATCACAGGCTGTCTGGTTCGGCATGACCGGGGCGACGTAGCGTCCGTCATCAGCGTGACCCTGGCTGAGCAAACATTTCCCCCTTCTGCGGGCTCGGCGGTCCTGCCCCTCTGGCGGTTGGACGGGGATACGATCGAAATGGCCGGCGGCACGGTCGGTGCGGCCTGCCACCCCAACGGCGCCATTTATGTTGTGGAGACGGATCGGCTGCGCGATGGCGGTGTTCTGGTCGCATTGCCGGCTGCTGCCTGGATCATGCCGGCGAACCGGTCTGTCGATATCGATACGCTGGAAGATTTCACGCGGGCAGCGGCTTTGCTCCGGGGGGATGACATGCTGGGTGAGACGCCCTCCCACCACATGACGGACGTCAACCGGTCCATGATGCCGTAATCATACTCTCTGAATGCCAAGTATCGAATATCTCGCTGTATTCCTTATCTGCGCGCTCCAGATCTTCGAGGCGGCCAACATCCACCCAGTAATCTTCCATGGCGAACGGAACAACTTTGAACCCTTGTGCCAGGGCGGCACGGATCAAATCCGGCATATCCATGTGTCCACCCGGGGACAGCAGGGGCAGAACGGCAGCTGACAGCACATAGACACCGGCGCTGACAGGCAATGAAAGCAGTGGCTTCTCCGTTATGCCCGTGATCCTGTCTTGTTCGACTTCCAGCACGCCAAACGGAACCTGATGCTGATACGCCTTCATGCAGACCGTGATGGCCGCCCCCGCTGCTTCGTGCCGTGACAGCAGATCGCGGTAACGCAGTGTCGTCAGCACGTCGCCATTCACCAGAATGAAAGGGCCGGATGGCGGGGGTGACAGCAGGCTCAGGGCGCCTGCGGTTCCAAGCGGTTTGGTTTCACGGACATAGCGAATTTCGGCACCCAGCCGGCTTCCATCGCCGAAATGGGCGATGATGTCATCTGCACGATAATTGACCGTGATATGGATGCGGCGCAGCCCCTGGACGATGAACTGCTCCAGGATTGTTTCCAGGATCGGCCGCCCCCCGACGGGCAACATCGGCTTTGGCAAGCTCTCGGTATAGGGCCGCAGGCGCCGCCCTTCCCCACCGGCCATGATGACGATTTCAGTATTTAAAGGCGCTTCGCGCAGCAACTCGGTGAACAAGACGATATCGACAACGCGGCGGTCCGCATCAATGACCGGAACATGGCGCAGTCGACGGGTCCGCATGATCAGATGGGCGATGGCGCGCGGTTCCTGATCGCTCACTACTTGCGGTGTGCGGTTCACAATGAGATCAGCCGGGTCGTCCAATGTTAGGCCTGTCAGCAATCCGCGGCGGACATCTCCATCGGTAACAGTTCCCAGCAAACGCCCTTCCGCGTCGATCATGACGGCAATCTTGGCATCACCGCGATCAATAGTGTTGATCGTGGTCCGGATATCAGCCGTCGCCGGAATAAAAAGGGAGGTCACGCAGGGGGGCATGGGGTGGCATCTCCTTCCTGGCTCAGGACGCGGACAGTGGACAGTAATTCCGCCAGGGCCGTTCTGACTAATCCGGGGTCTGCTTCGATCGGTGGCGGACATGTCGGCTGGGGGGGGGGGCTGCTCAGGCCTGCCAGCAGGGCTTCAGGGCTGGAGGCCAATCGGCAATACCCGATCTCCAGCAGAGGGGCCAGGATTTCAGCCGCCTGCGAATGTATGGCCAGCGTACCGATACCGAAACTCGCTGCCTCGTAACTGGTCGAAGAATAGGCTGTGACATGTCGATTGGCGACCGCAAGCAACGCAGGCAGAGGCAGATGTGTCGGCAGGATGGCATGGATGTTGGCGATCCCCTCGCCGCGCATCTCCGCTTCCAGTTCTGCGCCACGGCCCCTGAAATGGGGATGCGCACGGATCAGCCAGACCCAGTCCGCTGGGGACTGCCGGATGGCCGCGCGCAAATGCGGCTGGAATTCCGCATCGGCCACGTCCGGTTGCAGGCTGACCAAAATGCGCACCGGATGGCAGGACAAGGCGGATAGAAAGGCATCGCCTTCACTGTCGCCGGTACCCCGCCCTGCGCGCCAAGAGGCGAGCCAGGGATGGCCGCCGATAATGACGCGGTGCGCGCCGCTCTTGAAGGGGGAGACCTCTCTCAGCATGTCTGCGAAGAAAGCCCCCCAACTCCATAATATCTCGGGTAACGTGTTGAAACCGTCGGCCGGCACGCGGGAATAACCTGTGTACATCATGTGGTTACGCCCGATCTGACCATGCTGCAGGTCGGCACAGACGCGTCCCAGCCCCCTGGCCGCAGCCGCCAAGCCCATGCCATCGGGATGATAGAAACAGCTTTGCAGTGCGGCCTTGGCACCTGTGGCCGTCAGTATGTCCGTGAATAGTCGTGACCGTGCCCAGCTCTGCTGGATTGTACTGATAAAGGCACGGCGGCTGAACGTCATCTGCCCGTGGTGCGAGAGGTATTCCTTTACGGGCGTCAGGCCGGCAATGACGCCGTCATCCTCCCAGTCATCGCCGCGCGCCGCCGTTTCGGCCAACAAGGCCATCTCATGCGGGATCGGGTCGAAGAACACAGTATTGTGATGGCGTGGCCCGGGTTTGTCGAACTCCAGGCGCATAGCCCGCCAACCTGTCTGCGGCAGATGATCCATGACGGGGTCAAGAATAGGTGACAGGGGGTGATGTCCCGCCGCTGCGTAGCTGATACCAGCGCGCACGAACACCAGGAGGTCGATAGGACCATGTGTGTTCAAGCGGGCCATATGCTGCTCATGCCGTTCCCATCGGTCACGGGCGACGTCCTTGAAATCGACCGATCGGCCTAGGCGCCGGGACAGTCCCTGCTTGCAGGCTTCCAGCGCCTGGTCCCAGTCATCCCCGTCCGGGACATGTACCGATCCCGTCTGGCCATAGCGCCGCCTGCAAAGCAGGTTACGGATCACCGGCCATATTTTCAGGCCCCGATAAACCAGAGCTGACGCGTCGGTTTCCGTCTCGACCTTCTGGAACAGGCGGACCATGCAGTGGCGATCATGCCAATTCTGGTTATGCATGTCTGGGCCCTGCGGATCAGCGAAGGAATAATAAGGGTGTGAGACAGAGTCAGACATGGGGGCTGTCGACAGAAGGTTCGTGGTCACAGTCGTTCAAAGCAATAATCACGCCAAAAAATCGGGCCGTGATCTGCCGATCCAGCGGGAGAAACGAACGGTGCCGGACAATATCTGTCTGTCTGCACCCTGTTGACACTATTGAGTCCATCCACACCGCCGCAGGATGCCCTCAACGATATTCTGTCCGAGAGGACGGACCAACTGGGTGAAGGGGATCCAGAAACGGTGAACGGGTCTGGACAGCATATCGCGTGCCCGTTCGTTCGCAGCCACTGACTGGCCCGCCATTTCATGCACCAGGGCGGTGTTCAGCAAGGCATGTGGGTTCAGGCTCCGGGTCAGCACTGCCTCCTGTTCGGCCAATGCCTGATCAAGCTGACCCAGGGCCGCGTAGGAGAGGCCCAAGGCGCTACGCAGGCGCAGATGGCCTGGTTCACCCTGCAGCGCCTCAAGGCACGTCTCCCGGGCCGCCTCGGCCTTGCCTTGGCGGATCAGTACGCTGGCCAGGATGACGGCGCGGTCCCCGGCGCCTGTTCCGCAAACAGGCACATTCCGGATTAAGGTTTCCGCTTCCGCGTGATTGCCTTCTGCCAACCGGATCTCGGCCAGCAATATCTGCAAGTCGATCCGGTCGGGTTGTACGGACAGCAGGCCATGGGCAAAGGAAGCCGCTTCTTCCAGACGGAGCAGCATCTGCAGCAAACGCATATAGTGCAGGTCGAAGTCCGGTTGGCCGCCAGCGATCCTGGCAATAGGCTCCAAGATCAGAAGAGCCTGACTGGGGGATGTGGGACGAACTGATACCGTGAAACGGATGATTTCGCGGATCAACTCCGCGATCTCCTGGCGATCATCATCGGGGGACAGATCCTGGGGGATGACGGATCTGGTTTCGCTTGTATCGAGGCATTGCACTAGATACAGGCCTAAAGCCCCCTCGACCGTGGCGGGATTCAGCGCCATTGCCTGACTATAGGCGGCTTTGGCTTCTGGCAGAAATCCGATCCTTCGGCTCTGATGTCCCTGGGTCAGGGCGCCACGGATCATGATGGCCCTACCGACCGTCCCGTTGTTGCCCTTCAGTTGATCCAGCAGATAAAGCGCGTATGGATTGGACGGTTCCTCCGCCAGGGCCCGGCGTACGGCCGCGTCTGCGTGCGTCAGCGCACCCTCGCGCAGCAGGGCGGCGGCCATGTTGGTATGGTAATGGGCGAAGGTGGAAGAGCGGATGGCCTGCCGCCAAGCTGACAGGCGCTCGGGGGTAAGGACTGCGCCAGCGTCAGCTTTGCCGTCATCATGCTTCATGCTGGTCTCCACCTGTCCCCTCCTCCGTCCGCCCGCCTAACTTATACTAACGGTCAAAATTCTTGACCGTTAGTATCCGCGCCGACTGGCGCGGCGGCACTTCAAGCCGGTGGTATTAGTAGTCCAGAAAAGGATAATGATGTTAACACTCGTCGTTTAAGAGGGCCGTTCCACCACAAACTGCAAGCGCACGGCCTTCCCTTCCGCCATGAAACGGTCCGGCTGCTCCAGCAGGGGCAGCAGCAGTTGTGCGCAGGTATCCACCCACTGCGCCTTGGCCTGACGGCGGACATCGGCGGGAACGTGGGCGCTCAACAGATGCAAGGGAGAGAAGAGTGGGCGTAATCCCACATTCCAGATATGGGCAACGGCCGTTGGAAACAATGACCGCCGATCCCGCAGCGTTCCCAAGCTGGAGAAGAGAGTGTGCCATGTCTCAGCCGGATGCAGACCCGGATTGTTGCGATCACGCCCACGGTTCAGCAGCGCCTGCCAGGCCGTCGGCATCTCCGGATAGAGATTCTGGAAATGCAGCCCGGCCCGCGCATCCGTCATCACATCGAACACGGCCCGTCCGCCGGGCCTTACTTTGAGCATGATATGGCGGGCCGCCAGATCCGGACGGTCAACCCAATAGAGGCTGTTACAATAGGCGATATCCAGGCTGCCGTCTGGGATGGGGGCCTCGTCACGCAGGTCGGCTGTCACCGTCCGGTCATAGAAGCCGAGCCGCTCCGCTTTGCGCAGCAGCGAGGGCTTGTGATCCAGACCATAAGCATAGCCCCGCGCAGGCCGGCGTATCACATGTGGGGCATAATCATCGGCGAAATCATCGAAGACATCGACAAGAGCCGCATCCGTTCCGGTGCGGATACCGTTGATGAACAGATCAAAATCCGGATGGAATCGGCCACCGCACTTGAAGAAGCTGTTGACGCCATCCCCACAGGCAAAATCGGCGGCAACCTCGCCAGGGCCTGGTGACAAATCGACGCCACGCAGACAATAGCCAGCCAGGGCCAGACCATTCTCCGGTCGTAACCACCAAAGCGACAGGGCTGCGCGGAGAAGATCGTAACCAGACATGTGGCTGTCACCAGTCATCGGGACCTTACTCCGATTAGATATTCCTTGCTTATTAAGTGGTTAGTTGGAAAATACCGACCTGTCAACCTGAACGGCAACCTTCCAATATGACCCGCATTCGTGTCGTTTTTCTTGGTCATGTCCAATTCAGTGAAGCGATGCTGGAGGTCGTGACCACCCATCCCGCTGTGCGGCTGGAGGGGATCGTGACCCGTCAGGCAGCACCGGAAAATGCCGATTTCAAGAATCTGGCCTCATGGGGCACGCGAATGAATGTGCCTGTCTTGTTTGCCGGCGAAGGCGGTATGGCTGATTTCCTGGCGCGGCTTGCGCCTGACATCGTCCTCTGCATGGGTTGGTCGCGTCTGCTGCGATCGGAGATTCTGACCATTCCCCGCTATGGAGTGATCGGCTATCATCCGGCCGCTCTTCCGGCCAACCGTGGCAGGCACCCTGTCATCTGGGCATTGGCATTGGGGCTGCCGGAAACCGCTTCCAGTTTCTTCCAGATGGATGTGGGTGCGGATACAGGCGATATTATCGACCAATGCCCTGTCCACATCACGCCTGAAGATACAGCAGCCACCCTCTATGCGCGGCTGCGGGATACCGCCCGGCAGCAGCTGACCGGAATCTTGGACCGGCTGGCGCGCGACGGAACCTTGACGACGCGCGCGCAGGATCCGGCAATGGGTAACAGCTGGCGCAAGCGTGGAAGACGGGACGGTGAGATCGACTGGCGCATGTCAGCGGACGCTATCGTGTATCTGGTCCGTGCCTTGAGCCATCCCTATGTTGGTGCCCATTGCCGGTGGCAGGACCAGGACGTCAAAATCTGGTTTGCCGAAATGGGTCCGCCGGCGCCAGCCAATCTTGAACCCGGCAAGGTCCTGGCCCACGAAGGATCTGACATTATCATCAAATGCTGGGGCGGCACCGTCCGGTTGACGGAACACGCCTTCGCGCCGCTTCCCCCGATTGGCGCTTATCTTTGACGGAGACAAGGTATGACGGACGTCCTTGTGGTGGCTCCACATGCGGATGATGAGACGCTGGGGTGTGGCGGCGCTTTGTTGCGTCATGCCGGACAGGGAGACCGGCTGCACTGGGTTCTTGTGACGGACATGACCGAGGAAGGTGGTTATTCCGCGGCGCAACGTCACGAGCGGGACAGGATCATCGCCGCCGTGCGCGACCATTACGGCTTTGCCAGTTTGCACCGTTTGGGTTTTCCCGCCGCCCGGTTGGATGAGGTACCCAAGGCCGCTATTGTCAGCGCTTTGTCCCAATGCTTCGCCGCAACGGGAGCACAGACGCTCTACCTGCCTTTTCCCGGCGATGCCCATGATGATCATCGGCTGACCTTCGAGGCCGCGACAGCGGCGGCGAAATGGTTCCGGCAACCGTCGATCAGGCGTCTGTACGCCTATGAGACACCTTCGGAAACGGATCAGGGCATGCTGCCCCCGTCAGGTGCCTTCATCCCCAACCATTTCATCGACATTTCCGAGCATCTGGCGGGTAAGCTGGCGGCGCTGAACCTCTATCATACGGAGCTAAAGCCCTTCCCCTTCCCCCGTAGCCGCGACATGGTAGAATATTTGAGCCATGTACGTGGAAGCACCTGCGGATGCACGGCCGCAGAAGCTTTCATGGTCGTCAGGGAGGTCGTCCGACCTTGATGTATCCGTCTGCGAAGGCACCCACATGATCACCCGATGTGACCAGAACACTCCGATTGAAACCATTGTGGATGCCTTGCGCCGGGATGGGGTTTGCGTTCTGTACGGTATCTATGCCGGGATGCTGGACAGGCTGGCCCGTGCCTTTGAAGAGAGTTTTATCCATCTGCCACCAACCTTGGGTGATCTGGTCGCTCTCAATCCAAGGGAGCAGCGTCTAGTTAAGGCAAATTGGAACAGCAAGGTCGCGCAGGCCATGCCTGAACTGATCGATATCGCCTGTCATCCACTGTTTTCGGCCATCGGAGAGGTATATTTTCGCAGCGCCCATCTTTGTGCGCATAGCCTTTACATCAATGAATGCTACGGGCTGGAACAGCGCAGTGCCAACAACCAGTTCAAGCTGCATTTCGACAAGGTCCATTCATTGAAATGGTTTGTCTACATTGACGATGTGGCGGTTGATGATGGCCCGCTGGAGGTAGTGCCGGGGGAACAGAGGACATTCTTGGAAGCCCGCATCGCCCAATATCAGGGGTGCGCGCTGTCCGCGATGGATGGCAATATCGACCCCTCGGGCCTCGAAGGCCGCATTGAGCCAATCACCGGACCCGCTGGTACCGTCATCCTTTTCGACACGGACCTGCCGCACCGGGGTGGACATGTCATGCCAGGCCACCGCCGCCGCATCATCCGCAGCCATTCCTGTTCGATGGCCATGCGGGACTGCATCGCAATCGGTCGCTTCAGCGATGGGCCAGATCTTCGCAGCCATTGCTGATCAGGTAAGAGCCTTCTGGATAAGCAAATGCAACCATCGGGCGCGTGACGGACGGCTATGGTCCGTTACGCACCGTTGGCGGCCATTGGCTGCCAGCCTGTCCCGTTCCGCCGGATGATCAATGTACCAAGCGATCTTTTCGAACAAGTCGGGGGTCGATCCGAAGGTGACGACCTCCTGTCCCGGTATGAATAGTTCCGGCAGGCTGGCATCGTCTTCTGTCAACAGAAAGCCGCCGCTGCCGGTGGTTTCGAACAAGCGCATGTTCTGGCCACGCCCTCCCAGCACGTCGATATGATTGTTCAGGCAGATCCTGGCATCGCGCAGGGCCTGATACATAGCATTGCCAAACAGGGGCGGGGCCAGCAACGGGCGGATAGAATCGGGAACCTCCACCCCATGAGCAGAGGCGTGGAAGCGTGCCTGCCAACCACGGGCGCGGGCCTGCAGGGCGACGGCCTCCAGCATCCGTAACCGGCTGCCATGAGCAGGGGTCAGATTGCCAATGAAGATGACATCAACTGGGCTCTCAGCCGATGGGGGAGACAAATGGTCAAGATGGTCGAGCGAGATGCCGGGCAAGAACCGCTCCGCGCTTGCAGCACCCCGCTCCAGGGCCAACCGCCGGCAGCCTTCATCACTGGACAGGATGATGTCGATCCCGTGCCAGTCGGTTTCGTCGAGAATGGCGGCGGCGCGCCAGCCTAGGACCAGCTGCGGTCGCCATGCCACACTCTGCATGAAACGACCATCATGGGTGACGGGGTCCAGCAGATAGACGATGTCAGGCCGGTAATACTCGATCTGCGCCCGAACAATGGCCGGTAGATCGGCTTCGACCTGCGGCATGGGCAGTCCGTGTTCACGCGCCCATGCCCGCTGCAATGACAGGGCATTGCCGATGATGATAGCCGGCACATAGCCAAGCGGCACCATGTCCGGTGCCAGCAAATGCACGGAACCGAAACCGTCAGCCAATAAAACAGCCAGTTGGTCAGCATAGGAACGATCAGCAAGACCTGGATGGCTGCGGTAGAAGTCAGCTAAATAGTGAGAATAGAACGTGGCGATTTGCAGGAAATGCACCGGAAGCCAACTCCGTACGACAAGAAACGTGCAGAACTATGCGATTGGTCCAGACAGGCTGTCAATGTCGCTGTTTCCTTGATCCTGCGGCCCCAAAACATTGCTTTGTCACATTCTCGCCGGAACAGATCCTGGTCCAGGATGGGACAGATCTACGGGCTTGCGCATGATCGCGATGACAGTATGCCCGGCTGGTTCCACAGCTGGACTGTCATAGCCATGCTGCAGGATACCGGCCAGTGCCTCGACCAAGGGTTGGAATTTGAACCAGAGCGGGTCGGTGGTCACCGGACCTTCCAGCGGCACTCCGATGAAATTCATCACGGCGCGATCAATCAGGTTCTTGCAGAACCAGCGCCGATGCGGTCCGTCCGAAAGGCCTTGCACATGCAGCACGATTATCTCCAGTCCCAACCGATGTGCCAACCAGTTCAGGCATCGCCGGCTCCACCATGTGACATGATGGGGTGGCAAATTGAGGATGTCGTTGACGTTGCGGCTCATGAAGCCATCCGCGCTGGGTACGCTGACCACCAGCAATCCACCCGGCTTCAAGGCCTTTACGCAGGCGTCCAGGAACAAGGCGGGTTCTGCGACATGTTCCAGCACCTGGAACGAAACGACGGCATCAAAGTCTTCCGGGTGGGCGGCGGCAAAATCCTCGATCCTCTCCTGGCGGATATCAAGCCCTTCGCTCCGGGCCTTTGCCAGCGCTTCAGTGCTTGTTTCAAGTCCGGTATAGGACCCAGTCCAGCTCCGGCCAAAAAAGCCAGGTCCGCAGCCCACTTCCAGAATCCGTTCAGTGCCCTCCAGGTGACGGCGGGTGAAGTCAAACTCGAACTTCTCAGCCTGATAATACCATGAGAACCGGCTGAGCGCGGCATAGAAGGCACTGTCACCCGTGACCGGTGGATCAAAGAACACCAGATCGCTTTCCAGGCATCGCCAGATATTGATGACGGCGACGCCGTTCATGTGATCGCGAATATCAACACCCAGAAGGTGGTGGTAGAGGCGGATGAGATCATCAACGCTGATGGTCCCGACATGCACCACATCCGCCTCCGTGGCCAGCGGACTGGCAGGGCTGGGTGAGGTGGAGGAGAACGTCATTTTCTAGATCCTTTAGGGTCCGGACACGAAAGTGATCATATTGTCCGGTTCACGCGAACGGAATTAGGAACTATGTGACGAGAAGCGATGTTGGGCGTCGCAGCGGTCGCAGGTCTTCGGGACTATCAAGAATTCCGTGCTCGGCCCCTTACAGGATCATATCTGTCACCGTGATGCTGGCTACGCCGTTCAAGATCACCATCATATCGGCGCTGCCATCCCCGTCGAGGTCGGCCAGCAGCAGCATGTCGCTGCCCGCCAATTCCCAGCGCAGTTCGCCCGCGACATTGCTGAAGGCGGCACTGTCGATCCAGGACAGGATGGGCCCGCCGGACAGGTCCAGCTTGTCGCCATCGGCGGCGCTGAAGTCGGTTACCTGATCACCATCGCCCAGCTTGAACCAGTCTGACCCGGCTCCACCGGTCAGCGTATCGGCCCCAACCCCGCCATCCAGCGTATCATTGCCGGCCCCGCCGGTGATGGCATTGGCCAGCCCGTTGCCGGTGCCCGCGAAACCGCCCGTGCCGGTAAAGGTCAGGACCTCCACATGGTCAGCCAGGGTCAGACTGCCCAGGCTGGTGGTGACGATGTCCGTTCCCTCGCCCACCGCCTCGACCACCTGGTCGCCGGCATCATCGACGATATAGAGATCATCGCCGATGCCACCGGTCAGAATGTCGGCCCCGGCCCCGCCATCCAGCGTATCGTTACCGTCCAGGCCGGCCAGCGTATCCGCCCCCAGCCCGCCGGTGATGTTGTTGGCGGCGGCATTGCCGGTACCGCTGAAATTGCCGGCACCCGTATAGGCCAGCCGCTCGATATTCAAGGACAGGGTATAGGCGGACAGGGCCGTTTCCACCCGGTCGGTCCCCTGCCCGGCCGCTTCGGTCACGACATCGCCAGCATCATCGACGATATAGGTGTCGTCGCCATTGCCGCCGCTCAGCGTATCGGCCCCGGCACCGCCATCCAGCCGGTTGGCACCGCTATTGCCGGTCAGGACATTGGCCAGCCCGTTGCCGGTCGCGTCGATACCGGCACTGCCGGTCAGGGTCAGGTTCTCCACCTCATCTGCCAGGGCATGGCTGACCGAGGCTTGCACCGTATCGGTTCCCTCACCCACCGCCTCGACCACCACATCACCGGCATTGTCCACCGTATAGAGGTCGTTGCCCTCCCCCCCTATCAGCGTGTCGGCCCCGCCACCGCCATTCAGGCTGTCATTGCCCAACCCGCCGGTCAGGCTGTTGGCGCTGCCATTACCGGTGATGATGTTGTCCCCATCATTGCCGGTGCCGTTGATTGCCGCCCCGCCCGTCAGGGTCAGGTTCTCAAGGGCGGCGTCCAGTGTGTAGGTGATCGCCGCCTGTACCGTGTCGATGCCGTCGCCCGGCAGTTCGACAATGACATCGCCTGCATTGTCTATGACATAGATGTCGTTGCCGGCCCCGCCCGTCAGCGTGTCGGCACCCGTACCCCCATTCAGGCTGTCATTGCCCAGGCCGCCGGTCAGGCTGTCAGTGCCATTCCCGCCCGACAGCGTGTCATTGCCATCCAGCCCGTCCAGCGTATCGTTGCCAGCGCCGCCGGTCAGCGCATTGTTAGCCCCGTTGCCGATGCCGATGACATCGCCGGTGCCTGTGAAGACCAGGTTCTCCAGGTCTGTGGCTAGCGTGTAGGCCGACAGGCTGGTGCGCACGGTATCGGTTCCGCCGCCTGCCGCCTCCACCACGATATCCAGGACATCATCCACGACGAACGTGTCATTGCCCAGGCTGCCCAGCATGCTGTCGGCGCCGGCACCACCATCCAGCGTGTCGTTGCCGCCCTGGCCGTCCAGCGTGTCATTGCCGGCCCCGCCCGTGATGGAATTGGCCGAACCATTGCCGGTGCCGGTGAAATCACCAACGCCGGTGAAGGCCAGATGTTCGACATTGACCGCCAGCGTCAGGGTGGACAGGGCCGTCTGCACCCGATCGGTGCCCTGGCCAGCCGCCTCTACGATCACATCGCCGGCATCGTCCACGATATAGAGATCGTTGCCATTGCCGCCGGCCAGCGTGTCGGTGCCGGCGGCACCATCCAGGCTGTCATTGCCGGCCCCGCCGGTGATGGAATTGCCGCCGGTATTGCCGGTACCGGTGAAATTGCCGCTGCCGATATAGACCAGATGCTCCATGTCGGCGGCCAGCGTGGCGGCGGCAAGGCTGGTGTGGATGGTTTCCACCCCGCCCGCATCCAGGATCACGTCGCCGGCATCATCGATGACATAAGTATCATCGCCCAGCCCGCCATCCAGCGTATCGGCCCCGCCAGAACCGTCCAGCGTGTCATTGCCCGTCCCGCCCGTGATGGTATTGGCCGAACCATTGCCCGTGCCAGCAAAATCGCCAGTGCCGATGAAGGTCAGGTTCTCGATCTCTGCCGACAGCGTATAGGCATTGGCCGTGGACCGGACATGGTCATTGCCGCCACCTGCCAGTTCCACCACCTGATCGCCCGTCTCCTCTACGGTGTAGAGATCGTCGCCGGCCCCACCCGTCAGCGTATCGTCACCCGCCCCGCCGGCCAGCGTATCATTGCCGGCCCCGGCCGTGATGGCGTTGGCAAGATCGTTGCCGGACCCCGTGAAGGCCCCGCCACCCGTATAGGTCAGGGTCTCCAGATGATCGCCCAGTGCGTAGGCGGACAGGCTGGTCAGGACCGTATCCGTCCCCGCCGCCGCCCCTTCCACGACCTGATCGCCGGCATTGTCGATCAGGAACGTGTCGTCCCCGATGCCGCCTTGCAGCGTATCGGCCCCCGTGCTGCCGTCCAGCGTATCATTGCCGGCCCCGCCCTGGATCAGGTTCGCCAGACCATTGCCCGTACCAGCAAAATCACCGGTCCCCACAAAGGACAGGTTCTCGACATTCGCGGTAAGCGTCAGGGACGGTGCCGTCGTATTGATGGTGTCTGCGCCACCGCCCACGGCTTCGGTAACCACGTCACCGGCGCTGTCCACCACATAGGTATCGTCGCCGCTGCCGCCGACCAGCGTATCCGTCCCGGCCCCGCCATCCAGCACATCATTGCCAGCCCCGCCCTCCAGGCTGTCATTCGCCCCCAGGCCTGACAGCGTGTCATTCCCGTCAAGCCCGAACAGCCGGTCGCGATAGGGGGTTCCGGTCAGGAGATCGTCGCCAGACGTTCCCCATTGCTCATAAAAGCCGTTTGGCAATGTCGCCGGCGTGCCATAGGCCCGTGTATAGATGCCGAAATCTGACCCATCCTGGTCCATGGACTGCCAAGCAATGACCCACCCACCATCGAGACGTCCGGCGGTGACGGGCTGGGCTTGATGCCCGGCAACTGCTTCTGAGACCCGGTACTCATTGCCAACGTTGTTGCCGTTGGCGTCATAACGTTGGGCGTATATTCCCCGGCCACTTCCATCTTGACCGTCCGATTGCCAGGTGACCACCCATCCACCATCCTCAAGTGCCGCTATATCCGGTGCGCCTTGGTCTCCAATGGTATAAGTATTAACAACGAACTCGCCGCCCAGCTTTTGTCCTGCTGCGTCAAGTCGCTGCGCAACAACGCTGTGGCCGGAACCGTCTCCGCCGCCATCAGATGTCCAGGCGACAAGGTATCCGCCGCCTTTGAGCGCGGCCACGGACGCAGATGCCTGGCCATTTGTTGTCGTTGTATTTATGAGGAACTCGCTGCCGAGAGGGGCACCTGTCGCCGTCAGCAAGCGCCCATAGACACCCCAACTTGCGCCATCTTGGCCATCGGACTGCCAAATGACCAGTACATTGCCGTCCGCTCCGCCTGAAAGACGGCTATTTGTCTGGTATCCTGGGGCGAATTCGCTGACACGAAGAGCATTTCCATAAGGCTGACCCGACGCAGAAAACACGCGCACATACAAATCGTCATTGCCCGCAGCGACCGTATGTGAAAACGCGACCGCAAATCCCCCATCAGCCAATCCGGTCACCGAAGGCCAAAACTGATCACCGGATACCAGCGTATTAACCAGTATCTCGTTGCCAGTGGCACTCCCGTTAACATCATATCGTCGCAAATAGATACCGTAACCGCTTCCATCGTTATTATTTGATGTCCAAACGACGACGTAGCCACCATCAGCTAATGCCGCAACTGCTGGCATCGACTGTACCCCGGACGTTGTTTGATTGACCCTGGCCTCGGACCCCATCTTGTCGCCAAACGCATCGTATCGCTGAAGATACGCACCGTTGTCGGAGCCATCCTGTCCGAATGATTGCCAGACAATCACATGCCCACCATCTCGCAAGTTTGTAATCTGCGGCAGTGACTGTGAATTCGGCGTATAGGTACTCACTCTCTCTTCAATTGTGACAACGGGTAGTGATATTGGCTGGACGGTCGTGATATGTGAAATATCGGTATTGCTCCAGTTTGTGCCGTCAAATGCCCTGACTTGTATTGACTCGGTTTCCAAGTCGCTGCTTGCCACCCACCCAACATTAGGCAGCTGATCGGCAGATACGGTAAAGGCTGTGCCGGCGGGCTGTGGTACACCATTAAAAGTGAAATACCCACCGCCTGAATTCATATCTGTAAATTCATAACTCTTGATCGTCCGCTCACCGGCGGGTGATGTAGCTGTGGCCGCTTCGTCGTCTATGGAGAATAAAAGTCCCGCCAATGAAACCATTCCCGGGGATACCGACAGATCATTGGCGTTTAAATTTGGCGCGGTTGTTGCTCCCGCCCAGATACGGGTATGTATGTCAAAAGTCCCGTCGGACGTCTCAGAAGCCCAAGTGGTTACCCAGCCATTGTCATTTCGAGCCGATGTAACGGCTGATTGCTGGTCGCCACCCACGATATCGTTAAGCCGAAACTCATCACCAACTGGCGTACCATTATTGTCATACAGTTGAGCATAGACACCACGCTCCGAGCCATCCTGGTTGATGGACACCCAGGAAACAACCCAACCGCCATCGCTAAGCCCAGCGACGGATGCGGTACTTTGATTGTTGGACAATGTTGTGTTTACGCGAAACTCGCCGCCGATTTTGTTGCCATTTACATCAAGACGCTGCCCGAATATGCCAAGGCCGTCACCGTCTTGACCTATAGAGGTCCAGCAGACAATGTATCCACCTCCGCTTAAATCAGTAATGGATACCCCGTACTGATCGGATGCTGTATGGGTGTTTATGCGAAATTCATTTCCCGATATAGAACCATTGGCCAGAACTTTGCGACCATAAACCCCATACCCAGAACCATCTTGTCCATTTGATTGCCATATAACCAACCCATTTCCAGAACTGTCACTTGCAACGGCGGAAGACCCCTGAATTGAAGTTGTATATTGGTTGATAATTGTCTGTGATGTTGCCGCTGATCCTGAATTATTATAAACTCTAATCTGGACATTCTGATCCGTAGCACTCACCTGATGGGTGAATGAAACAATGAACTTATCACTTCCCAATGACGATATTTTCGCCGAAAACTGCGCATTCGCCGTTGTTGTATTGATCCGGAATGGAGAGCCGGTAGCTGTGCCATCTGTATTATAGATGCGCCCATATATGCCACCTTGGGATCCATCCTCCCCCTCAGATGTCCAGGTTATGACATAACCACCATTAGATAACGCCGTGATTGCGGGGTCAGACTGGCTATTTGTGGTATAGTTATTTATACGGACTTCTCCGGAAATCGGGGTGCCTGCCGCATCAAATCGTTGCGCATATACTCCATAGCTGGAACCATCTTGACCAGAAGAGGCCCAAGTGACTACGTGCCCGCCATTTTGCAGGACAGCCACCCGTGGCAGGATTTGATCTGAAGCGGTATATGTATTTACAGTGTTTGACTTAGATATGATTAGATTTTCTTCAGAATATTGATTCATGGCGTGCCCACTGTATAAGGTTTGTAGCAATTAATGATTAAATACACAGCAAACAAAAATCAATATATTTTTTATAATAATTAAATGATCTTGCAACTTATATAAATATGTGTAAATTTTTATAGTAAACTATAAATAAATATAGCGGTTTATACTGGTGAGTGAGTAATGATTTTTCCGTAATTTCTGACTAGGCTGCTTGAGGTATATTCCTGCACTCGCTCATGCCTGAACCCGCCCCCGCTCCCAGGCCAGCGCGTGCCGCACGATCAGGTCCAGATCGTCCAGGCGCGGGTGCCAGCCCAGCAGCGCGCGCAGCCGGGCGCTGTCGGCCACCAGTTCGACCGGATCACCGGCGCGGCGCGGGGCCTCCACCTGGGGCAGGGGCCGGCCTGCGGCGCGGTCCATAGCCGCCGCCACCTGACGCACGGAATAGCCGCGCCCATAGCCGCAATTCAGCACCAGACTGTCCCCGCCCCCTTCCAGATGGCCCAAGGCGCAGACATGCGCGTCGGCCAGATCGCTGACATGGATATAGTCGCGCACACAGGTACCGTCCGGGGTGGGATAGTCGGTCCCGAAGATGTTCAGCGCGTCCCGCCGTCCCAGGGCCGTCTCACAGGCCAGCTTGATCAGATGGGTGGCGTTGGGGGTCACCTGCCCCGCCCGGCCTGCCGGATCGGCACCCGCCACGTTGAAATAGCGCAGCGCGATGTAGCGGAAGGCCGGATGCGCTGCCGCCACATCGGCCAGCATCTGCTCCGTCATCAGCTTGGACCAGCCATAGGGGCTGACGGGGGCAGCCGGGGTCTGTTCCGTCACCATCCGGGTCGGCGGATTGCCATAGATGGCCGCCGTGGAGGAGAAGATGAAGCGCCCCACCCCCGCCGTCACGCAGGCCTCAATCAGGCTGCGGCTGGCCGCCGTGTTGTTCCGGTAATATTTCAGCGGATCGGCTACCGATTCCGGCACGATGATGGAGCCGGCAAAATGCATGACGGTGCCGACATGGTGATCGCGCAGCAGGGCGCCCGTCCGCTCCGCATCGGCGACATCGCCCACAATCAGCGGCACATCGGCCGGCACCAGCCTCCTGTCGCCCGTGGAGAGATCATCCAGAACCACCACCGCGCGGCCCGCCGCCCGCAAGGCCAGGACGGTATGGCTGCCAATATAGCCAGCCCCGCCCGTGACAAGTACCGTATCCATATCCAATCCCTGGCTTTTACGGTGCCACTATGCCCCCTCCGGTCCCATCCTGGAAAGGGTGGCAGCCATCGGCCTGATCCTGTCTAGCATTATGATATCTGAAAGCTATCTGATATCATATTAATGCCAGCCCCTTGCCATCCCCCACCGGATCGCTCATAGCCAGCTTTCCAACGCACCCTGGCGATGTAAGGACATGTCATGCCGATCCTGGTCACCGGCGCTGCCGGCTTCATCGGATACCATACCTGCCGGGCGCTGCTGGACCGGGGGGAACAGGTGCTGGGGGTGGATAATTTCTCCCCCTATTATGATATCCGCCTGAAGCAGGCGCGGCTGGACCTGCTGACATCCCGTTCTGGCTTCCGCTTCCAGAACCTGGACATCGCCGACCGTGACGCCATGACGGAACTGGTTCAGGCGCATCCCGACATCACCGGCATCATCCATCTGGCGGCCCAGGCCGGGGTGCGGCATTCGCTGATCGACCCCTACACCTATATCCAGACCAATCTGATGGGGCAGGTGGTGATGCTGGAGGCGGCGCGCCTGTTGCCGGCCCTGAAACATTTCGTCTATGCCAGCTCGTCCTCTGTCTATGGTGCCAATCAGGAGATCCCCTTCTCCATCGATCACCGCGTCGACCGGCCCGTCTCGCTCTATGCCGCCACCAAGCGCGCCGATGAACTGATCACCCGCACCTACAGCCATCTCTATGGGTTGCCGGCCACGGGCCTGCGCTTCTTTACAGTCTATGGGCCCTGGGGCCGACCCGACATGGCGCCGATGCTGTTCGCCGAGGCCATCCTGGAAGGCAAGCCCATCCGGGTGTTCAACCATGGCGACATGGCCCGCGACTTCACCTTTGTCGATGACATCGTGGCGGGCGTGCTGGCGGCACTGGACCGCCCGGCCACGCCCGGCCCGGATGTGGTGCCGCACCGGGTCTATAATCTGGGCAATCACCGCCCCGAACCGCTGCTGCGCTTCATCGGCCTGATCGAACAGGCCCTGGGCCGCACGGCAGAGAGGGTGCTGGAACCGATCCAGCCGGGCGATGTCGCCGCCACCTGCGCCGATATCACGGCCAGCACTCAGGACCTGGGCTACCAGCCCCGCACCAGCCTGGGTGACGGCATTCCCCGCTTCATCGACTGGTTCAAGACCTATCGCGGGGTGGCGCAGGGTTGAATTGCTATCAATAAGATAGCCGTATCATTTACCTATCTTTCTGATATCATGATATCACTGATGACTATCTGATATCAGTTTGCTTGCAAGCTGAATGCTTCGCCCTGTCGGGATTCAAGGGGAGATGGACATGACCAAGACCCGTGCCAGCATTTTCGGTGATGGTGCTGACCCGCTCGACCTGTCTGGCTTCGCGCCCAAAGGCCCCCAGGATATCCAGGCCCCGCCCGCCGACGCCATCCGCGCCGTGTCCGAGGCCGCCCGTTTCCCCAGCCGCGAAGCAAAGCCCGTTCCTGCTGCTGCCCCGCCGAAGCGGGAACCCCGCCGCCACCGCACCGGTCGCAATGTGCAGTTCAATATCCGCGCCCGTCAGGAAACGATCGACGCCTTCCTAAACATCGCCGACCAGCAGGGCTGGGTCCTGGGTGAGGTGCTGGAACACGCCATCACGGCCCTGCAGCGCGAACTGGCGGGCAGGGGCTGACAGGGTTCCAGGCGGGAAAGATAGCCTTCTAGTATCGTTATGATATCATCTGGAAAGACGGACCGGCGCCATGCCCACCATCGTTTTTGCCAGCCCCAAGGGCGGGGCCGGAAAATCCACCTCCGCGGTGCTGCTGGCCTGCGCGCTGGCAGGGCAGGGGGCCAGTGTCACTATCATTGATGCCGACCCGAACAAGCCCGTCTCCGGCTGGGCGCGGCTGCCAGGTAAACCCGACAATCTGACGGTGCTGTCCGATGTGACGGAAGAGACGGTGACCGACACGATCGACGAGGCGGCGCAGAAAACCGCCTTCGTCATTGTCGATCTGGAAGGCACGGCATCGATGATGGTGGGTTATGCCATGAGCCGGGCCGATCTGGTGGTGATCCCCAGCCAGGGGTCACAGCTGGATGCCGGAGAGGCGGTGAAGGCGATCCGGTTGGTGCGCAGCCAGGAACGTGCCTTCCGCCGGCAGATCCCCTTCGCAGTACTGTTCACCCGCACCAGTGCAGCCATCCGCCCGCGTTCCCTGCAAAGCATCGCGGCGGAATTCGCGGAAAACGAGGTCCCCGTCTTCGAGACACAGCTGCATGAGCGTGACGCTTTCCGCGCCATTTTCGCCTTTGGCGGCACGCTGGCGGGACTGGACCCCGCCCAGGTCACCAATATCAAGGCGGCCATCGCCAATGCGCTCGCCTTCGCGGCAGAGGTGGTGGCCATCCTGAAGGGCGGCATGACAGCAGCGGTGCGCTGAGCGCGGGCGGGCCGATGCGGATTGCCCCCGCCTGTGCGCTTTGCTTTCCGGATGGCACAAAGGATTGATATTATTCCGCTCAAGGTAGACCTGATACATCCCCTCTCCGCCTGTAACGCATGATCAGGGGTAGATCTCGGAAGAACCGGATAGAATCTGGAAATGGAGAGTTGTTTGCGTTACGAGGATCACATATCAAGTCTTATAGACATAAATGATAGCGATCTATGGCAGGTTCGTCATGAAATATTCTTTCTGAAGAACTCAAAAAATCATTTCATTCCAGGTGTTTTTAGATCAATATTTGCAGCTTCCCGTGATTTTTATTACATTTTTTTTCTTTTTAGGCGTCAAAAACCCACACCAGAGGTGGCCGTCATTGTCACATTACCGGGGCAGAATGGCATGGGCACTCTCCGGCCTGCCCTGGCCGCCCTGGAGAGGGCTGGACAACCCTATCGGATCTATCCTCACCCCCGTTTACCTGCGTCGCTGACCAGGGGATTGAATACGGGCCAACTGCCCCGCCCGCCGCTGCGTGCGGTCGGGGAGGCGCTTCGAACGGGCTGGCGACAATTGTGCCGGACGGGTGTGATGCGCGTAAGCGACCGCTGGATCCTGGCGACCACCGCTGCGCGTGGCGTGCTGTGGCGTGCCGCCTGGGCGCGCCTGACCGGCGGGGCACGCGGCACCCTTGTCATGCATAATGATTTCGACATGATGTCAGCCGCTTCCCTGGGGCTGGGCTGGTGTACGGTCTGTTTGCAGCATGGCATCCCAAGTGAGGAGTTCTTTCCGGCCCGAGCGGACCATCATGTGGTCTGGGGGGAAAGCTCCGCCACCGCCTACCGAGCAGCAGGAGTGCCCACGGACAGGCTGGTGATTGACAGTCTGGGCCGGGCAGCCGGCATCCAGGGGGAGGAAGCGGCCCCGCCGCCGCCCGGCGGCATCGCCCTGATCTCTCAGAGCCATGCTGTGATTTTCGGACCCGGCACACGCCAGGCCTTCCGCGAAGCCGCCCTGCGCCTGCGCGAACATCATGCGGGATTGCGTATCCTGCTGCATCCCAACGAAGTCGCGGATCATCCCTATGGGGATTTTCCCGTGCAGACCGTGGAGAAGCCGCCCCATGCGCTGCTGAGCGGCAGGGCCGGACCGGACCGGCATCTGGTTGTCGGCCATGCCTCCACCGCCCTGATTGACGCGGCCCTGGCCGGGCATTATGTCCTGCGCCTGGTCATGCCCCTTGCCGGGACAGGGCCAAACATGGTGATTTCACAGCCGCCTGTGACCGCAGCCGATCCCGGTGAGGTTCTGGCGTGGTTTCAGCGTCTCGGCACCGATGCACAGGACCGCCGGGAATATCTGGAACAGACGCGGGAATGGCTGGCGCGCACCTTCGCCCGGGAAAGCGGCGCGTTCATAGCGTTAATCGGAAAGTCAGTTTCATGACCAGAAGCATGGGTTTGGCCCTTCTCCTCCTGGTGGCGCTGACTGACATCGTATCGGCCGTGATCTACAGCCAAACCGGCCACGAGTTCGCCGACTCCCTGCGTTATGTACGCGACAGCATGACCCTCGTCCTGGCCATCGTCGGCCTGATCCGGGGAGGGCTGCCGACTTCCATCCATGTGGCCAGCGGCATCTATATGACCTTCATCTTCTGCTATCTGATGGCAGGTCTGGGGTCGTCGCCGGGATTGCTGGTGGCCTCGTCGGGCCGGCTCATTCTGCCGGTACTGTTTCTCTATGCCGGTGCTGCGGCCTTGCGCGACATCCGCGCCATGCGGACCTATGTCCTGGTGATGGTGGGGCTTGCCGGCCTTTCCTGCCTGTTCGGCCTGTGGGAAATCAAGCATACGGAATTCTGGGAAGAAATCGTCCAGTATGGCGAATATCTCTATGATCTGAAGGGTATCCAGACCGGATACCACCCGGAATACATGCTTCCCTGGAACTTCTTCCGCGAAACCGATGTCCGCCGCGCAGCCGGGCTGATGGCCGCCCCGCTGGCGCAGGGATCGTTCATTGCCACGGCCAGTATGCTGGGTTTTGCCGCCATGCGCGCCCGGCGGCTGCGGCTTGGCGTCGCCATCCTGCTCGTCGCGGCCTTCGGCATTCTGGAAAGCGGTACCCGTGGCGCGATGCTGATGCTGATCATCGCAATGTCGTGCTTCCTGGTGCTCACCATGAACCGCACGCTGAAACGCAGCTGGGACACTATCCTGATCACCGCCGGCGTGCTGCTGGTGTCAGAGATTCTGTCGGTGATGGTGATCTCCACCATCACCCTGGATGACAGTTCCAGCATCGGCCACATGGACGCGCTGATCGACAATATCACCAATCTCGGCCCCGTGCTGGTGATCGGCGGCGGCCTGGGGGCGGCAGGCCCGGACGCATCGCTGTACGGGTACAGCATCCTGGGCGGCGGGGAAGGGACGTTGTTCAGCATCATCTATCAGGTCGGCCTGCCGGGCGGCATCGCCTTCCTGGTATTCTACGGCACCATCATCATGCACACGCTGGTCACCCCCAGCCGCGACACGGAGGTGCGCAACATGGCCCTGGGTGTTGGGGCGTTCGCCATCGGTGCTGCCAGCAGCCTGATCCTGTCGGAACATCTGCTGACCGTGTCCGGCATGGCTGCCTTTTGGATGGCGGCGGGCGGGGCCCTGATCCTTTCTGAACAGGAACGTATCAGGGTCGGCAAATGAGGATATTGCACGTCCATCGCGAGTTCGAGCCGGCATCCAGCGGCGTCGCCCGTCACATTGACGGGCTGGCCCGTGCCTGCGCCCGGGCCGGGCACGCGGTGATGGTCTATGCCCCCCTGGTCAAGGCGGATGGCACATCCTGTCCATCCTGCCGGACAGGGCTTTTCGACCGGATCAGGGCGGCGGACATCGTGCATGTCCATGCCGCACGTTCCATCCTGGCCCTGGGGGCCACGATCCTGGCCCGGCTGTGCGGCCGACCGGTCGTCTATACGCCCCATTGCTATTACGACCAGGGTGGCGTCCTGAAGCGGCTGGCAAAAGGCCTGTGGGACCGCACGGCGGAGCGGCTGATCTATGCCCTTGCGCGGTCGGTCATTCTGCTGGACGAGGCCTGGCGCGTGGATGTCGGGGGGCGCGGGCTTGGGGGGCGCCATATCCGGATCGTCCCCAACTGTATCGACCATGAAGCGATCCGGGCCCGGCGGCCCGCCACGGTGACAAAACCGCCCGGCACGCCTTCCCTTATCCATATCGGTCGGCTGGCGGCTGTCAAACGGCTGGAAGATGCCATCCGAGCCCTGGCGGAGCCGGGGCTGGAGGGGGCGGTGCTGCATCTGGTCGGCAAGGGGCCGGAAGAGATTATGCTACGGACCCTGGCGGAAGAGAGGGGGGTGGCGCAGCGGGTGGTATTCCATGGCTGGCTTGACGATGCCGCCGCCGTCGCCCTGCTGGTGGGCAGCGATCTGTCGCTTCTGCCCTCCGCGACCGAGGGTCTGCCAACGGCCCTGCTGGAAGCCCTGTTGCTGGGCGTTCCGGTCGTGGCCAGCGATATTGCCGGCAACCGCGCGATCCTGGACCCGGTCGGCCTGAACGCCACGCACCGGGTGGGCGATCCCGCCGACCTGGCACGGACTGTGCGGGAATGGCGGGGGCTTGGGCTGCCGGAGGAAGTCCCGCACAAGGTGGTGGCATTGTTTTCCTGGGCGTCGCGGGCACGCGATATCCTGGCCCTTTATGGTGCCCCGCCGCCGAAGCCGGAAACCGAGAGGGGAAAGGAATGAGCCTGCCGACTGTCATGGTCGTGGTCGGAACCCGGCCCGAAGCCATCAAACTGGCTCCCGTCATTCAGGCGCTGTCACGCAAGGGGGCACGGGTCAGGGTCTGCCTGACGGGACAGCACCGGGAATTGCTGCATCTTGCCCTTGCCCCTTTCGGTATCGAGATTGCCCATGATCTTGATCTGATGCTGCCAGGGCAGGATCTGTCGGGGGTGACATCGCGCATCCTGTCCGGGATCGCCCAGTTGCTGCCGGTGGAGCGGCCCGACTGGGTGGTGGTGCAGGGCGATACCGTATCGGCGCTGGGGGGGGCACTGGCCGCCTATCAGGCCCGTATCCCCGTAGCCCATGTCGAAGCCGGGCTGCGCACGGGCAATCTGGAGGAACCCTGGCCGGAAGAAATGAACCGCCGCCTGATCGGGCAGCTTGCCAGCCTGCACTTCGCCCCGACCCCGCAATCCAGGGAGAACCTGCTGCGCGAGAATATTGCCGCCGGTACGATCCATGTGACGGGCAATACGGTGATCGACAGCGCGCTGATGGCGTCCGATCTGCTGACCCGCGATCCGGCACAGGCCGGGCCGCTGGCGGCGCTGCTGGCCGGCAAGGGGCCGCGCCATCTGCTGCTGGCCACCGTGCACCGGCGCGAAAATCATGGCCCCCGCCTGATCGAGATCGGCACGGCGCTGGCGCGGCTGTCGGAACGCCAGGATGTGTGCGTCCTGCTTCCGGCCCATCCCAATCCGCGCCTGCAGCCCCTGTTTGATACCCTGGCCGGAACGGCGGTGCAGGTGGTCGCGCCTCTGCCCTATCTGCCCTTCATGGCGGCCCTGCGGGCCTGCTCCTTCATCCTGACTGACAGCGGCGGCGTGCAGGAAGAAGCCTCGGCCTTCGGTAAGCCCGTCCTGGTCCTGCGCCCCACCACGGAGCGACCGGAAATCCTGGAAGGGGGCAATGGCCGCCTTGTCGGGACGCGGACAGCTGACATCCTGGCGGCGGCAACCGAGCTGCTGGACGATCCGGCGGTGCGGGCGGCTCTGTCCCGCCGTCATGATGCCTTCGGCGATGGGCAAGCCGGCGACCGGATCGCCACTCTTCTGACCAAAAACAGCTCCCGCCACAGACAATGAACATCATCTACCGCATATTGCTGGCCATGATCATCCTGTCCCCCCTGCCGTTCGGGGGACACAGACCTTGGGTCTGGGGAAGCGTGGCCTTGGCAACGGCAGGGTTACTGCTGGCCTGGTCGGTGCGCGTTGCGCGGACACCGGATTTCCGCCTCCTGCCGTCCGGCATCATGCTCCCCCTTGCCATTCCATTCGCCCTGGCCCTGATCTGGGGGATCGCTCAGGCCAGCGGGATGGCGGGCCCGGCCCATCCCTTGTGGGCGGAAGCGGCGGCGGCCTTACCCGGATTTCCCGTATCAGGTCATATCAGCCTGGATCCCGCCGCCAGCTGGGCGGCGATCATGCGGCTGCTCAGCCTTGCCGGCATCTTCTGGCTGACCGTGCATCTGACACGCAATCCGCAGCGGGCCGAAACCGGCATGCGCATGATCGTGCTGGCCTGCACGGCCTATGCCTCCTATGGGCTGCTGATGCATTTCGCAGGCCTGGAACTGATCCTCTGGTACCGCAAGGATGCCTATCTGGGGGATGTAACGGGCACCTTCGTCAACCGCAACGCCTTCGGGGCGTTTGTAGGGCTGGGGATTCTGGCTGCCATGGCCATGGCCGTCGAGGCGGTGAACATGAGCGGCCGTTCGCAAGGCGGGCTGCGCCATATGGCGGAACTGCTGCTGGTCAGGGGGGGCGGCTATCTCGTCTGCTTCCTGATCATGGCGACGGCCCTGATGCTGTCGCATTCGCGCGGGGCCTTCCTGTCGACGGTCTCGGCCAGCCTGCTGCTCATCGTGCTGTTCGTCCTGGGCGGTGTCCTGCGGTATCGCGCGGCGGCCATGGCCATGCTTGTCCTGATGGTCTGCGGCGGGGCCGCCATGGTGACAAGTGCCGACGTGACCATGGACAGGCTGATGGAGACGACGGATCATCACGGGGACCGCGCCCATCTTTACGAACTGTCCATGGCCGCCATCGCCGATGCCCCCCTGACGGGGCACGGGCTGGGTGCCTTTGCCAGCAGCTTCCGGATCTACCGCGATACCAATCTGCCGCGACCGGTGATCTATGATTTCGCCCATAATGTCTATCTCGAAACCTTGCTGGATCTGGGGGTGATCGCAGGCGTCGCCCTGATGCTGCCCGTGGTGATCGCGGCCCTGCGATGTGCCATTGCCGTGCGGACGCGTCGGCGCCGGCAGTTTTACCCCGCGGTCGCCGCCGCCGCCGCTGTCCTGATCGGGCTGCATAGTCTGGTCGATTTCAGTATCCAGATGCTGGGCGTCGCAGTGCTTTTCACCTTCATGCTGGGCATAGGGGTTGCACAGTCATGGGGCACATCGCGTGACCAGGATATGCACGGCGCACAGAGCGAGGATGGAACGAAATAGGCAGCGGCGATCGCCGCCGTACCAACGGTCAAACATCTTGACCGTTGGTCTCAGTCGTTCTGGGACAGCGCCTGTGTGACAAAGGCCGCATGAGGCCCCAGGCGCAGTGCCTGGGTCTGATCGGGCAGGATCGCAGCAGCCAGCCTGACCTGACGGCGCAACTGGTTCAAGCCGTCCGCGTCCAGCGCATTGATCAGGCCAAGGCCAAGCTCAAGGCGCTCCATCATGATGGCGGGCGTCACCGGTCCCGTCATGATCGACAGTTCAAGGGCTGCAACGGCACCCTGGATGTCGCCCCGGGCCTGGCGCAGGATCGCCAGCCGCAGCCAGATGCCTGGCTGGACAGGGGACAGGGACAGGCCCTCTGCCGTAATCTGTTCGGCACGCTTCAAGCGGGCCATCCGATCCGGATCGCTGGGATGCAGGGTCAACGCTTCCAGCATCACCAGCCGGCCCTGATCGGCCGCCGCCTGTCCGCCGCCACCAAAGCGGGCCGCCAGCGCCAGCAGGCGTGAGGCGTCATGCAGCTCCTCTGCGGCAACCGGCAATCCCTCATAGCTCCGGCGCAGAACATCGCGGGTCAGGTCTCCGGCGATCCCGGACAGGGTCATTGGCAGGGCCATGATCAGCAGGCCCAAGCCCAACATACCCAAGGTCAGCGCCTGTCCACGGGCAGGATACCGACCGTTCCTATTCTCCATAGTACCCGCGATAGCGTGCGTAATACTGATTATAATCGGTGTAGCCATAGCGGGAATGGCGACGGGTATTAACCTGCGACAGGACGGTACCCAGCAGGGGGGCCCGCGCCTCGCGCAGCAGTTTGATGCCGCTGCGGACGGCACCACGGGGCGTCCGGCCCCAATGCACCAGATATATGACCTTGTCCGCGACCTGGGCCAGAAGGCGGGTATCCTGGATGGCCAGGACCGGCGGGGAGTCGATGATGATCCGGTCGTAACGATCCCGCAATTCACCGAAGGTCCGGTTCAGGCGCTCCAGTGTGATCACCTCGCTGGCCTTCAGCCTCAAGCTGCCGGCGGGGATAAAGTCGATCTGGCTGTCCTTGGGGTGATGGTGGATATAATCCTCAATCGTGCCTTCACCTTCCAGCAACTGGGCAAGGCCTGTATCGTTTCGGATGTCGAAACAGCCATGCAGGCGCGGCAGATGCAGATCCGCGTCGACCAGCAGGGTCTTCTCCCCGGCGCGGGCATGCATCTGCGCCAGGGACAGGGAAACAAAGCTCTTGCCCTCGCGCGGCATCGACGAGGTGACGAGGACGATCTTGTCCTGCCCTTCGATACAGGACAGGGCCACAGTCGTGCGCAGACCGCGCAGCGCATCGGCGATGGCTGATCGCGGGTGCGCCAGGACCGATTGTTCGGTCGTCATGTCTTTCGGCTTACGGATGACGGGCAGGGCCGCCAGGGTGGGCAACCCGGTCAGCGCTTCCGTATCGTCGGTCGACCGCAGGGCGGTATCCAGCAGATCCATCAGGATGACGATGGCCATGCCGATCACCAGACCCAAGGCGGCCAGGACCAGCAGAGTGGCCGACCGTCGCGGATAGGCGGGCGCGTTCGGCACTTCCGCCGGCGATAGCATGCGGGCATTGGGACGAAGCACGCCCTCCTGTCCCGAGGCCCGCTTGAACCGGGCCAGGAAATTCTCATACAGCGACCGGCTGGCATCGGTCTGACGCTCCAGTTCGCGCAGACGGATTTCCGCCGTGCCGGAGGCGTCGACACGGGTGCTCAGCGACTGGAGCTGCGATTCCAGGGAATTCACGCCTGCCGCAGCCGCGGCCACGTCATTGGCGATGGAAACGGCGATCTTGTCGATCTCTTCCTGCAAGCGCTCCTTCAGCGCGGCCATATCGGCCCGCAGAGCGACCAGCCGCGGGTGATTTTCCCCATAGACCTTCAGCGCTTCGGACAGTTCCCGCTCAATCTGCGACTCCTGTTCCCGCAACCGCTGGATCAGGGGAGAGCCCAGCACGTCGGAGGAGGCGGCAAAGCCGCGCCCCTCCCGCAGCATGCTACGAATCTGGCCCAGCCGCGCCTGCTTCTGCGCCAGCTCGGCCCTCGCCAGCGTCAGGCGGGAATTGATTTCGGTCAGCTGCTGGTCCAGCACGGTGCCTTCGCGCTCCGTCCGCCGGCGCAGCCCATGCTCGCTGCGATAGGCTTCGACGGCGGCCTCCGCCCGGCGCACATCCGTTTCCAGGTTCTGGATACGGTCGGCTAGCCAGGCTGAAACACGGCGGGTCTCGTCAAACTCGACCTCAAGCCGATCCAGCAGATAGAGCTCCACCAGAGTATTCACGACACGGGCCGCCTTTTCCCGGTTCTCCGAGGAGAAGGAAACGGACAGGGTCTGTGAACGGCGCTGGCTGCGAACCTCAACCTTGGCCAGGAACAGGCGGGTGATGGACGCCCGCCGCATCTGCTCACGCAGTTCGGTATTGATCTGGTCCTTTTCCTCGTCGGTGGTGAGGAAATCCCGGATCATCCGCGTGAATTGCTGCCAGCCGGAGGGCTTGCGCAGCAGCGTATTGAATTCAGGGTCCTTATCCAGTTCCAGTTTCTGGATGACCCGGTCCGCGAGCAATGTCGATGTGAAGATATCGGCCTGGGTCTGAACTTCCATCTCGGTCATGCGCAGGCGCATCACCTGCCCACGCTCATTGCTGAGCGCATCATTGACATCCGGCGCCTCGATCAAAACCGTGGCCGTCGCCCGGTAGAGCGGGGAGATTTGTTCCAGATACAGAAAGCCCGGGATCAGCAGAAGCAGGGCGCATCCGATGATGATGGACTTGCCCCGCCACAGCAGCCACAAGGCCCAACGCAGGCGCTCGGCGGCGGTCACCTGCGGCAGGGGGACCGGGGACGCGGAATGTCCCTCCACGGTGATCGATTGATTCATCTGCTCGACAATTCACAATCCGGTATCGCCCAGGGACATTCCCCAGGAGATACCGGACTTATAGTGCGCTGGATGGTCCTGCTCCAACCGGTATTTCCGGCATCAGGTCCTTCAGACGGATTGCTCAGTAGCGCAGCCCCACACGGACGGAGGCGACCGTCTGCTTGAAACTCGCACCGACAATTTCGGAATCCTTCTCCTTCCGGGTCACCTCACCGGCGAAATAGACCCATGAATTGACGGCATAGGTCCCGCGGCCCCGCAGTTCCCAGCTATCCGCCTTGGAGCCCAGCCCATCGAACTTGTCCCAGAAATAACCGCCGAAAGCCGTCAGCACGATGTTGCGTGCATATTCGTGGCGCACCAGCAGGGTGGCCTGGGTGCGGATCTGGGCGGCGGCCCTGTCGATGGTCGTTTCCTGGATGCTGCGTTCCAGCGAGGGCACGATCAAGGTGATCTTCGAGGGTGAATAATTGAAGACCGCGCGCACTGAGTAACCCGACGGGTTGGTCAGCTTGGAATCGTCGTAATTCTGTCGCTGATAGCCCAGCAGGAAGTCACCGCGGATCAGGTCGGTGACGTCCAGGGCCACACCACCCTCCAGGCGGTAACCGTCGCTGTCGCGGTTGAAACCGCCATCATCAAGCGCCGAATCATAGTTGCGGCTGTTGGCCGTACCTGCCACGACCAGGGAGTATTGTGGGAAAATCTCATAGCCGGCGCGCAGGGTGCCTGACACTTCGGTGCGGTTGCGGTCGGTATTGTTGATGCGCGGGCCATTGCGGGCCTCGACATCGTCGAACTCACGGTCGGCCGCGTTGCCGTCGAAGGACAGGGTCCAACGGCCCGGCTGCACCTTGCCCGTCACGCGTCCGGTAAGGCTGCGGGTGGCGGTGGGCTTGATGCCGCGGGCATCGTCATTGCTGCCACGCTCTTCATGGTCAGCGGAATACTCGCCGAACAGCGTGATCTCGGTTCCCTTGGAGACGTCGAAGATGGCGTCGGAATAGGCCCGAAAATTCTCGACGTCGTCGGTACTGTACTTGTCGTACCGTACGAACTCGCCCTCGGCCGCCAGATTGAACTGGTGACGGGCGAACCGGGAGCGCAGCTTCAGTTCCGGGCGCGCCGTGGCGACCCAGTCGCCGCGCACATCCGTTTCGGCGGCATAGACATTGCTGTTACGGGCAATATCGACATCAAGCTGCGGGAAGATCAGGAACTGGCCTGCCTCAATCCCCTTCGGCTGATAGCGGTCTTCCGTGCCCTCCTCGTCCGGCAACTCGCGTGGATCCGCCTTGGGATCGACCGGCGCCGTCACCTTGGCGGCGCGGGGCGCTTCACCAGAGGACTGGGCATGAACAGCAGGAGCTGCCGCAAGACCGAAAGCAGCCAGCAGCATAGCGGAACGAATGACGATATCCCTGGATTCCATATGCATTAACCTGTTGGTGCTTTGCTACCCTTGGGTTCAAGGCTATCAGATAACACACTCGTCTTATTGACGGGAAATCGTAAATTTCGGTCCGGCACCCTGTTTGCAAATATGAGACGCTCCAAAAGGGTGCTTTGGCACTTCAGGCAAGAAGTGTGGTTTCTTTGCCGCACAGGACCAGGACCGTCAGGTGACCCGTCAGATAGGCGCCCGTATCGATCCCGATGCGGTTGGGGCGGAAGACGGGATGATCACTCACCGTGTGCCCATGCACGATCCGGCGACCGGACCAAAGCAACGTCTCCAGGAACGGCTCTCTGATCCACATCAGATCATCGGGATTCTGGCGCTCCAGGGGAAGATAGGGATTGATGCCCGCATGCACGAAAAGATAGTCGCCATAGTCGGCGGACAGCTCAAGTTTTTCCAGGAAGGTCCTGTGCCCGGGCGGCATACGCTGCGCCAGGGCCGCCGACAGGGCGCCCAGCCGTTCACGGGAATTAAGGCCTGACGGGATGCGAACCCCATAGCTTTCAAGGGTTTCCAGTCCCCCGAAATCAAGCCAGTCCGCATGCGCCGCCGCATCCTCCAGAAAGCCGAGCAGGGCCGCCTCATGATTGCCCTTCAGGAAGTGGCGGGTGGCACCCGGCAGGGGGGCGGCACCGGACAGGATGTCGAGCACCCGGCGGCTGTCGGGGCCGCGATCGACATAGTCGCCGAGATAGATCAGGACGGGCCGCAGGCCGGCGCCATGGCGGGCATGATCGGCCAGAATTCTCTCATGGGCCTGTTCCAAGGAACCGGCCATGCCGTGAATGTCACCGACAGCATAAAGGCGCAAACCGTCGGGCACGAAACATTCCGGCGGTGGACGCCGCCTGAAGCCGGGCAGGCCGGCTGCACGCAGCATCGACATCAACCTGTCAATCATCCGCTATCCTTGCTCTCTACTGGCTTTTGCTTCCAATGACGTAACCCGTCCTGATATACAAGCCACTGTCCTGCGGCAGCCTCCGATCCACTGCGGCGGGCGGCGAGAACTGTCCTGCCGCGCCCCTTGCGACAATGGGAAAGACTTGATGATAAAATACTTCCACAAACGCGCCATGATCCTTTCCCTGGCACTGGCGACCGTTTTGTCTGGTTGTACATCGGGCCTTTCATTGCCGGATGAGATGGCGCCGACATCCATCGTCAATCCGGCCGAAGGCTATCTGCTGGAACCCGGCAACCGGATCCGCGTGACCGTATTTGGTGAAGACGGCCTGACGGGTGAATATTCGGTCGATCCCGTGGGCAATGTGTCCTTTCCCCTGATTGGAAATGTTCCAGGCGCGGGCGTCACGAGCGCCGCCCTTGCGGTTCGCGTGCAGGAGACGCTGCGGGCCAAGGGGTTGATGCGCGATCCGCGGGTGAATGTGGAAGTCGTCACCTTCCGTCCCTTCTATGTGCTGGGCGAAGTGCGGCAGCCTGGGGAATTTCCCTATACGACGGGCATGACCGTCCTGGGTGGCGTCGCCAGGGCCGGCGGCTATGATTACCGCGCCCGTGAGGGGGAGGTGATCCTGGTCCGCGTCGTGAACGGGGAACGCCTTCAATACAAGGCAACGGAACTGACACCGCTGCTGCCCGGTGACATTGTCCGCGTGCTTGAGCGCAAATTTTGATTGACCGGCCGCTCCTCGTCACTGGCGGCGGCGGTTTCATCGGCACCCGGGTCGTTGAACGGCTGCGTCGACAGGGACATTCCGTCATTGTCGTGGATAATGGCTCGGTCGGACTCCCCCTGCCAGCCCCGGCATCGGGGCTGGAGATCCATCAGGCCGATATCCGGGACCGGACAGCCCTGGATGCGATCATGGCGGCGGCACGGCCCGCACGGGTTGTTCATCTTGCCGCCATACACCATATCCCCACCTGCACGGCGAACCCCGCCCTGGCCCTGGATGTCAACATCCTGGGCACGCAGTCGGTGCTGGATGCCGCCGCCCGGCATGGGGTGACAGGCGTTGTGATCGCCTCCAGCGGGGCCGTCTATGGCTGGCATCCCGGTGCCCTGGCTGAACATCTGCCGGCGGAAGGGCAGGACACCTACGCCCTGTCCAAGGCCGCCAATGAGCGGCAGGCCGCCGTCTGGTCCTCTCTGACCGGACAGCGGGTCCGCATCGCGCGCATCTTTAATGCCGTCGGGCCGGGTGATCCCAACGCGCACCTGATCCCGGACCTGCTGGGCCGTATCGCGGCGGGGCGGCATCAGAAGGGGGAGCTGCGCCTAGCCATCGGCAATCCCGGCAGCCGCCGCGATTTCATCAATGTCGAGGATATCGCCGATGCGCTGGTTCTGCTGACCCTGGACGAGGGGGGCGAAACCGTCGAGACGTTCAATATCTGTGGTGGCCGCGAACTGGGGGTTCTTGACATCGTCGGGTTACTGGCCGACCGTATCGGGGTCAGCGTCGAAACATGGGTTGATCCATCGCTGTGCCGTCCCATTGATCGGCCGTCCCAACTGGGCGATCCGCAAAGAATGCGTGAACGGTTCGACTGGATGGCCACCCGTGGTGTTGCCGCCGCCATTGATGCCATTCTTGCTGCCGACGGCCGCTTTTCATGAGCGCTCCAGGGTTACGAGTAGCCCTTCCCTTGGCCCCACCCAGCGCGCGATGCCGTTTATGCGGCGACCCGGCAGGGCAGGAGCGCGTTGGCCGGGAATATTTCGCGGATATGGGGCAATGGCTTTGTATCTGTGGCCATTGCGGCGGCGGTTATCTGGACCCTGACTTCGCGGCGGATACGCTCTGGCTTTTCTATCGCGACCATTACCGCAACCTGTTCACGACCGACGCGGCCCGCCGCTATGACGAGGGCTTCCTGCGGGCCGGCGATTTCAGGGGTGTGGCCTGGCGGCGGGCTGCACGGCTGCTGCCGTCGCTGGAACGGGGCGGGCGCGTGCTGGAGGTCGGGTCAGGCTTCGGCACCTTCCTGGCGGCCGCGCACGCACAGCGGCCCGACCTTCTTCTGGTGGCAACGGAGCCGGACGTGGCCCACCGCACGGTGGGAACCGCAGGAGCGCCGGTGCAATGGGCCGATGATCTGGACCAGGCGGCGGCGCAGGGTCCTTTCCAGTTGATCGTGCTGTTCCATGTGCTGGAGCATGTGCCCGATCCGGTGGCGCTCCTGCGGAAATTGTCGGGCATGCTGACGCCGCAGGGGCGGGTGGTCGTAGAGGTGCCGGACATGGCGGCCCCCTGGTCCTCCTGGTTCGACATCCACCCCGCCCATCTCAGCTATCTGACCCGCCCATCGCTGAACCGGCTGCTGCACCGGGCCGGCCTGTCGGACGGAACGGACGGCATGCGGGACCGCGACGGCGTCCTCTGGGCAGAATGCCTGCCCGCCGGCTCTGACGGCCCGGCGCCCGCACCGGCGGATGCACGGGAAATGGACGCCTGGCAGGAACGGCTGCGGCGGTACCGGTTGCGCCCGCGCGACAAGCTGCGCCGTCTCGTCAAATCCGGGGTGACAGGCCTGTTCCGTCCCGCGACGGTGGGGGCACTGCAGCGGGCACGGATGCGCTTTCGCCAGCCACCCGTCTTGCGCGAACCGGAATCATCGACGGGACGCCTGCGCCTGCTGGGTCTGCCTGTTGATCCTTTATCAACCGATACGGTGATGGCGCGCGCCCTGGATGCGATGCGCCGGCGGCTGCCCCTGCGCCAAGGGGATCTGAACGTTGCCAAGCTGATCCAGTCGCGCGCCGATCCCCTGCTGGCGCTGGAACTGGAACGCTGTGATATCGTCAATGCCGATGGCATGGGCATCGTCCTGGCAGCCCGGCTGCTGGGAGCTCCGCTGCCGGAGCGGGTGTCCGGCATCGACCTGATGGAACGGCTGATTGCGCTCTGCGCCCAGGAAGGCCTGCGCCCCTATATATTGGGTGCCCGACCGGAGGTGCTGGAGCAGGCGGTGGAGCGTCTGCGCGCGCGCCATCCGGGCCTGCGGTTCGCCGGGTGGCATCATGGCTATTTCACCGAGGCCGAGGAAGACAAGATCGTCGCGGATATAAGGACATCGGATGCCGACTGCCTGTTCGTCGCCATGCCGTCCCCCCGCAAGGAGATTTTCCTGGGACGCCATCAGGAAGCATCGGGCGCGCGCTTTGCGATGGGCGTGGGGGGATCCGTCGATGTCATCGCCGGGCTGCGCCGCCGGGCCCCCGCCTGGATGCGCCGGTCCGGGCTGGAATGGTTCGCCCGCATGGTGCAGGAACCCCGCCGGCTGGGCCCGCGCTATCTGACAACGAACGCAGCCTTCGCGGGGCTGCTGGCGGTTGCCCTGCTGCGGCAACTGATGGGGGCAAGCCGTAAGACATGAAACTACTTTCGTTGCTGCTGCGCCTGGGCCGTGATCTGTGCCCCTCTCCCTGTCCCCTGTGCGGATCACAGGAACGCGACCTGCTGCTGCGTCGGGATCGCTATTGGTTGCCGGTAAACATCTCCACCTGCCGGCGTTGCGGCTTCGTCCATAACGCCAACCGCCTGCCAGCGGAACGGCTAGGCCCCTTCTATGCAAGTCTTTATCCGCTCGTCATGGGCTATATTGATGGTCAGCACAGAGAGCGCGTTTGCGAAGCCCGGCTCGCAGCCGCCTTCCGAATGGCCCGCATTCGCGAAGTGACAGGGGATTTCACTTACGCCATCGATGTGGGATGCGGGCTGGGTTTCTTCCTGGACGAGATACGTGCCCTGGGCAGCGCCGGATATGGCGGCATCGAACCGGGCGATGCCAGCCGGCGACACGCGTCGGACCTGTTGGGCTTTGGCGACAATGTTCGCGCTTCCGGCTTCGACGGCTCCGGCTGGCCGGAAAAGCGGCCCGATCTGGTCACCATGTTCCATGTCCTGGAGCATCTGGAAGACCCAATCAGCATGCTGACCCGCATCCGCGCCGGCATGGCCGCGGACGGCATGCTGGTGGTGGAGGTGCCGGACATGTTGGGTGACTGGTCCGGCATCGGGCTTTCCTTCTTTAATCTCAGTCATATCGGCTATTTCACTGCCGAAACGCTGGAATATGCGCTGGTCCGTGCGGGTTTTCAGCCCGTCTATGTCAGGCGCAGCGCGACTGAGGGAACCTATCCCGCTAACCTGACCATGTTTGCCCGCCCAGACCCGGAGGGGCAGGGAACCACAGGGTCCCTTCCGCCCTCAATGGATATCCTGCGGGCGCATATGGCCCGCTCACTGCAGCCCTGGTCATGGCGCACGGGATATCCGCGCTGGGCCATCCGGCTCTTGAAATGGTCCCTGACCCACAAGGATGTGTGGCGTCCGTGACCAAAGGAACATGAGGCATGAAGCTGTTACGGCATGCACGGCTGTTGGTGGAGCGACTGCTGCGGGTTCAGATCACCAATCTCCAGCACCTGTTCCCCTATCGCGAACCGCGGCCCACGGACGTCTCCAATGTGGAGATTCTGGCCGATCCCGGGTTCCGGGACGCGGTGAACACGGCCTTGCCCTATACGTTCCTGGATACGGCCCGCCTCGCCAATCTCTGGCAGATGGCCCAGAGTTCCAACCCTGCCGGCTGCGCCGTCGAAGTGGGCAGCTACCGCGGCGGCAGCGCCCTGGTCATCGGGCGCGCTGTGCCCGACCGCACCGTCTATGTCTGCGACAGTTTCCAGGGGTTCGGCGAACAGGTGATTGATAGAAGGCTGGACCCGCTGTTCAACCCGTCGCAGTTCCGCGACGTGACGGCCGATAGCGTCCGGCGCCTGCTGGGTCGCGAAGCACCGAACTGCACGGTCATTGAAGGCTTTTTCCCGGCCTCCGACACGCAAGGGGCGGTCCGCAACGTCTCGTTTGCGCATATTGATGTCGATCTGCACGCGGCCGTGCGGGACTGCCTGAACCATCTGGCCCCGCTCGCCCTGCCGCGTGCCCTCTTCATACTGGATGACGCCCGGCGCGGAACCCCCGGCGTTGACCTGGCCGTGACCGAATTCCTGGAAACTCACCCGGACTGGCTGGCGCTTCCGCTCTACCCATCGCAGACCCTGTTGTTGAAAAGCGGCCATCCGTGAAAGACAGTTTCTTCAAATGGACGCAGTTAGTGTGCAGATCACGCGGCAGGAAAGCTATTTTTGGTTGATGATGATACAATGACCGGCACCTTTGGAGAGACGCCCTGGAAGCTCCCTGGACGCCCCACAGGTGGCGTGGGCATGCTGATCTGAAGGTATGTGAAGGCAATGTGCGGCATCATTGGGTTTCTTGGATATGGCCGGCCTGTCTGCGCCCGGAGCGGGGCGGCGAGCCTGTCATTGCTGGCCCATCGCGGCCCCGATGACAGCGGATTGCTGTTCTTTGACCGGTCGTGCCGCCCCTTGCCCGATGCCGATGGCGCCACGATTGCGCTCGGACACCGGCGGCTCAGCATTATCGACCTGTCGCCCCTGGGGCATCAGCCCATGTGCTGCCCCCGGACGGGCAATGTCATCGTGTTCAACGGTGAGATTTACAATTTCATCGAAGTCCGCAGGCAGCTTGAACAGCAGGGCGCCACATTCACTACCCAATCCGACACGGAAGTGATCCTGGAAGCCTACCGGCTATGGGGGGAACGCGCGTTCCAGGCCTTCAACGGCATGTGGGCGATGATCCTGCTGGACCAGGCCCGGCGGCAGCTCATCGTCAGCCGGGACCGGCTGGGTGTGAAGCCCCTCTATATCGCCCGGCAGGATGGCGTCATCGGGCTGGCCAGTGAGATCAAGCCGCTGGTCATCGGTCTGGATCTGCCGATCAAGCCCAACCAGGACGCGGTTTTCGACTTTCTGACCGCCGGCATCAGCGATCATCAGACCATGACCTTCTTCCAGGGCGTTGAAGCGGTGCCGCCCGGCAGCGTGCTGCGCCTGTCCCTGGACGGGACGGTGGCGCAGGGGCGCTACCATGAGTGGCCGGGAGAGACGGAACAGCAAGCGCCGACCGCAGACGGTATCCGTCAGATCCTTGAAAGCTCCGTACTGCTGCGTCTGCGCTCCGACGCGCCAACGGTAGCGCTGGTCTCTGGCGGCCTGGATTCCGCGATCATCACCAACCTTGCCGTCACCCGGGGCATGCACCAGCCGCGCACCCGTTTCAGCGGGGCCTTCACCTATGGTTACAGCGCACCAGAGGCACAGATCTGGGACGAAACCGACAGGGCACGCGATCTCGTCAGGAGTTTCGGCGTGGACCTGCTGCATTCGGTCCATAAGGTTGATGCCAAGGTCGATCGCGATGAAATTCTGTCCGTCGTGAAATGTCAGGAACAGCCCTTCGCGACCCCGTCCCATCTCGCGCATTACCGGATGTACAAGCTGATCCGGGAGAGCAATTTCAAGGTGGTGCTGAGCGGGGAAGGCTCGGACGAGCTGATGGCGGGATATACCAGTCAGTATCTGACGCGTCTGGCCCGGGATTCCATTCTGGGGGGGCGGCTTTTCCACGCCTTCACACTGATGGGATCGCCTCATCTCTCCCGCCGGCTCCTGCTGAACCGGATGATCTGGGACCTGCCAAACGCCCTGCTGCTGCCCCTCCTGCGCCGGTACCGGTTGAGTTACGGGGTCATCAAACCGGATTTCCTTGACCGTATGGCAGGCCGGCTGGGTTTTGTGCGCGATTTCTACCGCTCCAGCGCGGCAGAGCGGGTGAGACGGGACATCCTCTCCACGAACCTGCCGCAAATCCTGCGCTGCGGCGACCGTAACAGCATGGCCCATGGGGTGGAGGCGCGGCATCCTTTCCTTGATTACCGCTATGTCGAACTGGCCCTGCGGACGCCGCTGGACATGAAGCTGGGCGCACAGGGTGGCAAACTGCCATTGCGGCAGGCCTTCGACGGGGTCCTGCCGGCCGATTATGCCAAGGCGCCCAAGGTGACGGGCTTCGGCCATGCCGAACAGTTCAACTTCGCCAAGCTCCTGGAGGCGGATTTCGACCCGCGCGACGTGCCGGAGGCGGAGGAGTTCATCGATCTTGCGGGATTGCGGGAGGGGCTGCGCAAGGATAGCGTTTACCCGACGGCCTGGCTGCCGATCAGTCTCGTCCTGTGGCTGCGGGATATCAAAAGCTGGAAGGCGACCCCGTCCCTCTGACCATCGGCATCCCGCTGCCCAGGACGTAGGGTCGCAGGCTTATTGCCGCATCCGATGTCGGCGCCCACCGGCAACCCGCCACAGCAGCCGGCCCAGCCGGAGGACAGGGTAGAACGCGGACAGGTACGGGGGCAGGCCGAAGGCGCGGCGGTCATCATCGGTCGGGCGCAGATGCCGGGCCAGGGATGACAGACGCGCGACCAGCCCTTCACGCAGGACCATGTCGAGCAGAACCGACTGGACCAGCCCCATACGGTAGGCCGCCTCCTGCTCCGTATCATAGGCCTGGGTGAAAATCGGCATCAGCAGGCGGCACAGAAGACGGGCACCGGCCAGCTTACGGCGGCTGGTCAGCAGTGGTGGCGGCAAGGGCGTGGCGAACAGCCTGTTGGCCAGCGCCAGGGCCAGGAAGACATGGCGCTCGCACCCTGTCCGCCGGGCGACGTCCAGGACATCCCCCCAATCCAGGGCGGCCGACCGCGCGGCACGATCGATGTCCAGCAGCCAGAAAAGCCGGAACCAGCGGTGGCGACAGCCATGTTGGGCTGCATAAACGATGGCCAGGGCCGGGTTGGGCGTGCAGATGCTCTCTCCCCCGACCATCACGCTGACGGCGCTATCCCAATCGATCATGACCGCGACCGGATCCGTCTCGCGGTTCAGCGGCAGGGAATGCAGTTCCACCACCATCTGATCGGTGGTGCGGTGCAGGGGCCACTGCACGGGTCCGGTCGCCCCCGGATCCACCATGGGGGCCAAGTTGAAGCCAAGCCCGGCAAACACAGCCGCTGCTGCCGCCATGTCCCCCCGCGCGACGGCGATGTCGAGATCGGTGGATAGACGGTCGGTGGGAGTACCTTGCAACAGGGCGGCAAAGGCCGGTCCCTTCAGGGCAAGGGCTCTGATACCGGCCTGCCGCAGCGCCCGCATGGCGTTGGCAAGCGTGGCGGTCATCAGCAGGGTGCGCCTAGTGCCGGTATTGCGCTGCGCCCGCAGTTGCTCCATGACGGGCGGGGGCAGGAGGGCGGCCACAGGATGGTCCATCCGCAGGGCCAGGGGTAAACGGTGGGCGGCCACAGCCTGCGCAAAAACCGTCCAATCCACCCCCTCCGGCACAGCGGTCGGAACAGACGGGTCCGGCGCGCGCAGCAGCAGCAGGATCAGCCTGATTTCCGGGGCCAGACCGCGCGCACCTTCCATCTGAAGGGTCTCTGCCATGGCTAGCGGACCAGCAGCGCCGCAGCGATACTGGCGGCGGCGATGGAGATATCCCACAGGGGCAAGCCCAGGCCCACGACCCGGGCACACATGACAAGGGTGCCGACCGCCGTCACAACACGGATGATCAAGGCCGCCTCCAGTGACAGAAGGCTGGCCGCCAGCACCTGCAGAGCCAAGGATATCGGCTGAATGATCGCCTGGCTGGCAAGGAAACGCGGATGCCGCCCCTCGGCCAGGGCCTGCCAGTAGACAGCACTGCCGGTTCCACGGGTCATCCATTCCGCCAGCAGCAGAATGATCAGGCAGGCCCCAGCTGCCGACACTGTCTGGTGATGCCACAGTACCCACAGCACGACGAGGCCCGTCGCCTGCATCAGGCCATACCCGGCCCGAACGGTCTGGCGCAGGTGCCGCGCCAGACGCGACCGCTCCCCGGCCCGATTGGAAAGGAGCGGGACCGCAATACGCTCAACCTGCGTCACCAGCCCCGATATCCCGCCCGTGATCTGCAGCAGCAGCAGGATAACCGCCATCATCTCGGGGCGGTGTGCTTCGAACAGGATGAAGACCAGACGGTCGCTGAGGATGCCCAACAGGCCCAGCAGCCAGATGCTGCCGGCACTGCGGACCGTCGCCGTGACGGCAAAGCTGGGGGTGGGCAGCAGATCACCAGGCCGGATGCCGCCAGCAATCTGTGTCAGAAGCTGCGCCACGATCCCCAGCGAGAAGGCGGCGCCACAGGCCAGGGCCGCCGCCGGTCCCTCCAGGGTCGCAGCCATGGCCATGCCCCCACCATGAACCAGCCAACGCGCATGGATGGACAACGCCGCCAGCCGCGGACGTTCTGTGCCATATAAAAGCGGCAGGGCGTTGAAACCGTTCAGCACAAGGCCGGGGGCCGCCAGCAGCAGGAAAAGTGTTCCCGGCGCGTCCGGGCCATAGAACAGGGTCCAGACGGCCAACAGAGCCCCTGCCATGAGCGTCCCGACCGACAGACGATGGAAATTCGCGATCCGCCAGGCGCTTTGCCGCTCTTCCGGTGTCCGGGCGCGCAGGAACTCCGAGGAATAGCCCAGTTCGCTCAGATAAAGGGCGCTGATGGCCATGACCATGGCGAAGGCAATATCGGCATACAGGGCAGCACCCAGACCGGTCAGAAGCAGTGTCTGGCTGCCCAGATTGACCAGTTGCCCCGCCAACTGCGCGGCGACGGGTCCTAACGGGTGAAAGGCACGCCGCCCCACAAGAAAGATCAAGCCGGACGCATGCGGGGATGCGTCCGGCTTGTCTTGATCAGGGGACAGACCGACAGGCGAATCGGTCACCCTTTCATCTCCTGCCGCAGAAAAAATGCCCTCAGGTAGGGCTGCCGGTATTGAAGCGGTTCTCTTCCGTGACGACAGGGGTCTGGGTTGTGGGCTGCTGGGTCTGCGTCTGGGTTTGGGTCTGCGTCTGGGCCACCTGCGCCTGCGTCGGACGGGCAAGAATCTGCTGGATCTGCGCGGCATTGGTGGGGTTGGCAGAGGCCAGATTGGTGGAATTGCTGGCCTGGTTCAGCGTGGTCGTCACGGACTGGGCCGCCTCGGGCGCAGCGGCCTGGACGGTCTGGCTGGTGACCGTCGTATAGGCGCTCGACATGGCCGACACGGCGGCCTGCGGTGATGCCTGATAAACAGCCGGCGCGGAGGCGACCTGGGTCACCGCCACGGCGATGGAGGCGACGGCCTGCGGGGCAATCGCCTGGGCGGCAGGCTGTACGATGATGCGCGCCGCCGTGGTCATGGTCGTCACCACCTGATTGGCGGCCTGCGTCTGAACGGCATTGTTGTTGACGGCCTGCACCGACGCGCTGGCCAACTGTACGGCGGCGGCCGGATTGGTCTGCAAAATGGCCTCGGCCGTCGATACTGCGGCGGCGGCGACCGACGCCGTCAGGATCGGATTATTGACGGCCGTGGCCACCTGCAAGGTAGACGTCGCCAGGTTGGCGGACGCGTCGGGAGCGACGCGCTGCGCCGCCGGCGACACGAAGATGCGGGCCGCCGTGGTGATGACGGTGGAAACCTGCTGGGGTGAGCTGGTCTGGACGGGGTTGCTGCGGACGGTTTCCACCGCCGCAGCGGCAACGGCGACCGCCGCCTGCGGATTGGTCTGCAACAGGCTCTCGGCGGCGGCGATGACGCTGCTGGCAAGCGTGGCCGCCTGCGTCGGGTTACCCCCACTCAGCACATTGATGGCCTGGGTAACTTGATTGCCATTCCCACTGATCACCGCGGCCCGAAGGGCGGGCGGCAGGCTCTGCACCTGCGAGGTCTGTGCGGAGGCAGGGGCAGTGGAAACCAGCGCCGCCAGCGCTACCGCCCCGATACCCGCGAGCTTGAGTTCCGACCGCATTCCATCCCCCATTACCTAGTGATCAGTTTACCTGGTGATCTGTCATGTCTGCATTTGGCAAATTCATATGTTTGAGCAACATACGAAACAGAACCGTAGCTTAACATATCCGGCAGTGATACAGAAGTCGGTATCGCATGTTCTAATTGCGTATGCCGATACGCGCATAACAGCGGGTAGTCAGCTTCGAACGGGGGCTGATGCGGAAAATCAGTAGGTGATCCGTGCGGTGGTCTGCAAACAATGGTCCGGTGATGGGGCATATGGCGTTCCGCATCCGTGTCGCCGATATGATTCTCATCGTCGCCATGGGGCTGATCGCCCATCTGATCCGCATGGAAACGCTGGTCATTGATGGCCCTTATATCGTGGTCATCCTGCTGGGGCTTGTACTGCACCAAGTCTTCGCCGGCCTTTTCCGCCTCTACCGGATCAACTGGCCGGTTATTCTCCCGGCCATGCTGGCCAGTCTTGTGGCCTCCCTGCTCATCACCTTCCTGGCGATGACCGGCATCGGTTACCTGGCGAAGGTTTCAGACTTCTTCTCCCGCCTGTGGGTGGGCTACTGGCTGGCGGGCAGCCTGTGCTCCATGCTGCTGGCCCGACTGCTGCTTGTTGCCGCCGCGCGGCGAGGGACCACCCGCCGTACGGCGGTAACCCTGCTGGTGATCGGCCACCCCGGGGTTACGCGCGGTTTCACGCAGCAGCTGGATACACATAGTGACAGCTGGCACAGGCTGAAAATCCATACCCCTGAGGAGATTCTGGCCACGCCGGAAGCGATCATGCAGACCGGGGAGATCATCCTGATTGGCCCGTTGGGGGACGCTGACTTGTCAAGGTCCCTGGTGATGCTGCTGCGCACCTCCCCGGCTCGTGTGCGCTACGTGCTGGAAGAGCCGCTGGCAGGCCTGCAGCCGACGCGGCCGGAACTGCTCGCCGGACGGCCCGTCGTCGATATATTGCAGGCCCCGCTCAGCGAAAGCGAAGCCCTGATGAAACGCGGGCTGGATGTGCTGATGGCCGGCCTGCTGCTGCTGCTGACCGCGCCGGTGCTGGCGCTGGCAGCCCTGTGCATCCGGCAGGAGACGCCGGGGCCCGTCCTGTTCCGACAGCAGCGCACCGGCTTCGGCGGTCATTCCTTCATAGCCTACAAGCTGCGCACCATGCATACGGACATGGGGGACGATTGTGGCGGTGCCCAAGCTCAGGCCGGTGACAGACGGGTCACCCGTGTTGGGCACTTTCTGCGCCGCACAAGCATCGATGAGCTTCCCCAGCTGTTCAACGTGCTGATCGGGGATATGTCCCTGGTCGGGCCACGGCCTCACGCGCTGACGCATGATATTGATTTTTCCCGCACGGTGGATATTTACGCCGCCCGCCGGCGGATGAAGCCTGGCCTGACGGGCTGGGCGCAGGTCAATGGCCTGCGGGGGCCCTTCGGCGGCGATAACAGCCTGGAACGGCGGGTTTCCTATGATCTCGCCTATATCGAGAACTGGAATATCGGGTTCGATCTCTGGATATTGTTCCTGACGCCGTTCCATATCCTGCTGGGACGCAACGCTGTCTGATCAGCGCCTCAATAGGGTATACCCTGACAAGACAATCATATGAGACGCCGACAGCCGTCTCAAAAGGGTATGTTTGCGACTTCCGAGACGCTATCCTCTCCTGGTTTAGACCCTAACGGGACAAATCATGGCTTTGTACGGATATGCCCGCGCCTCCACCACCGACCAGGATGTGACAATCCAGGTGGAAACGCTGACCCGGGCCGGCTGTGCGGTGGTGCGCGCCGAAAAGGCCAGCGGGTCCAGCCGCAAGGGCCGCACGGAGCTGGCCCTGCTGCTGGAATTCCTGCGCCCGGGCGACACGCTGCTGGTCACCCGCATCGACCGGCTGGCGCGGTCCATCAAGGACCTTCAGGACATCGTGGCGGAGCTGCGGGCCAAGGGTGTGGACCTGCGCGCCACCGAACAGCCCATCGATACCGGCACCGCCGCCGGCAAGGCCTTCCTCGACATGCTGGGCGTGTTCGCGGAGTTCGAGACCAACCTGCGCCGCGAGCGACAGATGGAAGGGATCAAGGCCGCCAAGGCTAGAGGCGTCTATAAAGGCCGCAAGCCGCGCATCGATGCCGAGGCCGTGCGGCGGCTGAAGGCCGAGGGCATGGGGGGTGCCGCCATCGCGCGCCATCTGGACATCGGCCGAGCGTCGGTCTATCGGCTGCTGGCCGGCGGCAGCCGCTGATCAGCCGTTTCCACTGGTGCGGCGTGCAGTTCGAAGGCCACACATATCCGCAGCCCGTCACAGCCCAGGGGCACGGTCTCATGGCTGAAATGGCTTGGCATCAGGACGACGAGGCCGGGCTCCGGGCGGACCCAGCGCTCATCCCAGCCATTGCCGGCATTGAAGCCACGGCCCGCCGCCGGCCCGACACGCAGCCAGCCGGGCTTGCCCACCTCGTCGCCTGTCACGGGCGGCACGGCCACGTAATAGACGCCGTTCACCCAACTTGCCGCGTGCAGGTGGGGCAGGTGGTACGTATCGGCACCCGACACCACACTCCAGGCCCGCAGGCACAGGCCGGCGGGACGGGAGCGCAGGAACGGGTTGTCCGGATCAACCGGCAACCGCCCGATATAATCCAATGCTGTCCGCCACAACCGGTCGAACATGCGGCGCAGCACGGGACTGTCCGCCGTCTCCAGATTATTGCGCCGCCATCCCATGCGGATGGACCGGTCGCCGGGCCGGTCGTAATGGTCCAGCCCGCTGCCCAGTTCCTGGATCAACAGTGCCAGATCGGGATCGTCGGGCCCGTGCAGGGGGACGATGGACAGGAAGCGGTCGGGATCGGTGAGGGTACGGGCGGCCTCGCTGTCGCCGGCCCAGATGGCGGCAGCGGCCAGCAGATCGAGACTACGGGGATTGGCGAAACCCGCATCCACCAGATCACGAATGAGAGGATAGAGCCGCTCACGCGGTAAAGCCCAGGTCAGCAGATCAATAAAGGCGCCGAACCGCTCCAGATTGGGATCGATATCCCGTATGCGCTCACACAGCCCTGCTGCCTGAGCGGCCTGGCCCTGGAGCAGCAGAAAGGCCGCCTGCCGGGCAAGGGTGGCCAGATCCGGGGAAGCGGCATCGGTCACGGCATCTCCGTCCTCACCAGCTTATGCTCCAGCATCCGGGACAAGAGGGCCGCGACATCGACGCGGATCGTCTCCAGCGGCGCATCATAGCGCGCGTGCAGGTCCTGGCACAGATCCTCGAAACGGACGGGATTTGCCAGCAGGCCCCAGATGGCGGTGCCAATACTGTCCAGGTTGAAATAGCTGCCGCTGTCGACATCCAGCATCACCAGTTCGCCATCCACCTCGGTGGTCAGGGGGCCGGACGCGCGGATGAAGATCGTATCGGGGAGGAAGCTCATGAAGGCGGCCTGCTTTTCACCATGGCAACAGAACGGCATTTATGGCAGAGCCAGAGCGGCGCTGTAAATGTCATGGCTCAAGAGTGGCCTGACCGGGGTGGAAAGAGGCGAGATGACCGGCGAGCACCGGTATCGGATTTACGGGCTGACCCTGTCCAGCCCGCGCGCCCTGCCTTTCCTGTGGCCGGAACCCGATCCGGCGCGCTCTGTGGATGCCGTGCTGCGCTTCGCCCCGGTAGCGGTCCCGGCGGAAAGCCCGGTGCGGCAGTTACACCGCCTGTCTATCTATGCCGATGGCACCGGCCTGTATCAGGCCGTGCGGGGCGCGCATTTCCTGATCCGGGGGGGCCGGGAAATCACGGCGGCCCTGCCGCCGGAGATCAATGATGCCGAACTGCACGCCCTGCTCTGCGGCCCGCCGCTCGGCTGGCTGATGTGTCAGCGCGGCTTGCCGCCTCTGCATGCCTGCGTGGTGGCGGTGGGACCGGTGGCCGTGGCCCTGGCCGGCGACAGCGGGGCCGGCAAATCCACCCTGGCCCGCACCCTGATCGCGCGGGGCCATGGGCTGGTCAGCGATGATCAGGCCGTGATCGACCCCGCCACGCGGCTGGTGTATCCGGGCTTTCCCTCCATGAAACTATGGGCAGGGACGGCAGCGCTGGCGGGTGATGAACTGGCACCCGACCGACGGGTGCGCCCATGGCTTGAGAAATATGTCGTCCCCATGCCGCATCGCTTTCGCCCCGCCCCGCTGCCGCTGGGGCTGGTGCTGGTGCTGTCACGGGGACCGCAGCGGCAGCCGGAACGGACGAACAGTCATGCGGCGACAGCCCTGCTGCTGCGCTGCCTCTACCGGCATGATCTTAGCCGCAGGCTGGATCAGGGCCGCATCGCCCTGCATTGGGCCATGACATTGGCCCGCGCCGTGCCCGTCTTCCGACTGGATCGGACCGACGATCTGGCCGACCTGCCGGCCCTGGCCGACATTGTGGAGGCTTTGGCCGCAGGCCATCCTTCATAACGGTCGTCGCAACAGGGCCAGCCGTTGCCAGGGCTCCCGCAGGAAACGGTCGCACAGGGCATGCATTTCCGGGGTGGCGGCGGCCTGCTTGTCGGCGCGGTCATCCTGGAAGGGCTGGCGGCCCTTCGGGTTCCAGGCCTGCAAACGCGTGACCGCCTCCATGGCCGCCAGTTCGACCGGGTCGGGCGTGATGCCCAGGCGCGGCAGCAGCCGGGTCATCACGGCCCCCGGCAGTTCCGTGTAATCCAGGATCAGCCAGGCAGCGGGGTCCTTTTCCACCATCCGGGCCATGGCGGTGAAGGCGCGGCCCAGGCAGCGGGCGATGAATTCCGCGTCGCTGAGGTCGCGCTGCGTGGCCATCCCCACGCCCGACAGCAGCGGCGACCAGACCATATGACGGAGTTTCAGCCAGCCGGGCGGCCCGCGCAGGTTCGACACCAGGATTTCCAGGGGATCGCGGATGATCAGCAGCCGGTGCATGTCGGGATGCAACTGTGTGAACAGGTCCAGTTCCTGCCCGCTGCGCAGCGACTGTTTCACCACCAGATGGCGCGCACCGGGCCGCAGCCGCTGCCCCAGCGACCGCAGGGTCATATCCAGCGCCGGCAGCCGGTCGGCAGCCGGCACCAAGCCCCAGAAGGCACCGCAGATATCGACCAGCGCCCCCGGCTCGTCCGTCACCTGCAACGCCTCGATGCAGGACAGCATGCGGGCTGTCAGGGTGGAGCCGCAGCGCGTCAGGTGCCAGATGGACAGGATCGGCGGCAGGATGGGACCCACCGGCACATGGTCGCGGATGGCAACCTCTTGCAGCAAGGGGGTGACCGGGTCATCAACCGGCGGTCTTCCATACAGGCCGAACAGGAAATCCGCTGGTCCCACGGGACGCAGCAGGAAGCGGCCCCCTTCGACCAAGGGGACGGCCCGCAGCGGCATCAGCGGCAGGCCGGGCTCACTCATTGCGACCTTCTTGCATCAAGATGAACTGCCCTACCCGCAAGGCCTCGCCCAGCCCCTTGCGCAGGCGGTGGGAATTGGGGAAGCGCCCGGCCTCCTCGACTGTGGCGGGCCAGGCATCCAGGATGGCGCGCATGTGGCGCGTGTCCAGGATGGAACAGGCCAGGGGCGAGTGTTCGATCCGGTCAATCTCCGCCGCCATCCAGTCGCGACGCAGGCTCATCCAGCCATACCAGTCGGCATGCTGCAATCCGGAGCGGCGTTCATTCAGGATCGTGTCCGGTACGCGGTCGGCCAGGGTCCGGCGGGCCAGCAGGCGGTTGACCCCGTCCCGGCAGAACTGGTCACGCGGCAGCGACAGGCAGAATTCCACCAGGGCCAAATCGGTATAGGGGTCGCGCCAGGACCAGCCGGGATTTTGAAATAAATGGGCATATTGCGAATTGTTCTGGCGGTGCCTGTCCATATGATAGATTTGCGCATCCAGATCCGGGGAACCCGTTCGCACCAGGGGCTCATTATGTTCCCCCAGCCGCAGGCGCTGTGCCACGTCAGGCCGGATACTGCTCCACTCCTGCCACCAGTAATCCCGCTGGCCGCGCAGGCGGCGCACCAGCCGCCGCACAGCGGGAGACAGCAGGGGTACCAATCCCTGGCTCCAGAGCGCGCGGCGACGCCCGATCCAGTTATCCTGTTGGGGGATGAGATTGCGCCAGGCCGACAGCCAGCGACCGGCCAACAACTGATCGGCGGCCACGTTGAATCCTGTATAGCTCAATGTGACATTGCCCGCTTCGCCCGCTAGAAGGGTGGATATGCCTTGTTCCCGGACCGTGCGGTTAATGGCATCAATGAACCAGTTGGCCTGATGAAGGCGCTTGACCGGCCAATCCCGGCTTTGCAGCAATCCCCCTGGGGTTTCCAGCGCCAGATCGGGCAAGGTGGCATCGACCACATGGGCCGTCAGCGCGGGGTAACGGTCCCGAAACGGTTGCAGCCGTTCCCATTCGTCCCTGAACTCCCGGGGACCCGGTTCCAACAGAGGCACTGTCGGGTCAGCGCGGATGGTCAGCGTATGGATGGGCGCGTCATGGTGACGGGCCGCCGTGGCGACAACGCCAGGGGAATCCAGCCCCGCCGACAAAAGGCAAAGGATGGGCACCCCCTTGGGACAGCGGGCCGTAACGGCGCGGTCCAGATGTTCGCGCGCCGCCTCCACATACTCCGTGTCCCGGCGCAGACGCAGGGTACGGCGCGGTACGGGCGACCAGAAGGGGGCGATGCGCGTGGACCCGCCGCGCCATTCCAGATATTGGCCCGGCTGCAGGCGCCTGATATGGCGCCAGGGGGTGCGGTCGCCGATCCGGTTTTCCATCTTGGTCAATCGCAGGGCCAGCGTGTCGATGTCCGGCTCTGTATCGACCTCGGGAAAAGCCAATAGCCAGTTGGGACGACCGGCCACCATTATCCCGTCGGGCGTGGCCGCATGGAAAAGGCTGCCCAGCCCCATCGGACACGCGGCCAGCAGCAGCGACCGCTGGCCGGGATACCAGCGCGCCAGGGTGTAATCACCGTTAAGACGGGCCAGCCCCTCCGTCCCCCAGCGCTCAATGGCGGCGTCGACCAGCAACGAAGGGGAAAGGGATGGGCTCAGCCCCAGGGCGTCGGCCAGATCGGCACCGTTATAAAGGGCACCGCTGAACAGGGTCACGGCCCCTGAAGGGCCGCGCGGAAGGGATCGGGGCGGGGTACGGCGGGCCGGCGATGGGCCGCCATGATCAAGGCCGGCAATGGCGCAGTCGGCATCCTGATAAGAGCCTGTCACCCTGAAACCGGACGGAACCTTATGGCCAAGATCACGCGCCGCCCCGCCCGTTCCGATCAGGAACATGGCCGTGCCAGATCAGGAGGTTTTGGTATTTTGAAGACCGTCTGTACTCCCTTCGCCGGTGCCCAGCGTCAGGCGGGCAGCGTCGTAAACACCCAGGACGGGTGCGGTCCAGGGAAGACGGTTGGCATCCTGGCCGACGGCGGCATGATCAGGTGCTGCAACCGTTTTTTTGGGGGGGATATCCATATCCTGTACCTCTTGATCCTGTGCCTCTTGGCTCTACAACGGGTGGGAGGATGCAAGTCCCAGCCATTCTTCTACTGATTGCGATCATAAAGGACACCTTCGCCCCTGACAAGGAGGACATCATCGGACTCGGGACGCAGAGGTACCTGCAACAGCAGGGCGACCAAACATCAGGCTGTTCATGTGCCATTTATGAGCAGGTAGCCAATGGTCGATTGTGATTATTCTATTATTCACAATCAAAGAAAAACAACCTTAAATCTTCATACCGCTTGCATCCATGGGTGGATATATGACTTCCTGGCAACAATCTTCCTTGGATGGAACAGCCCTGTTCGTCGTAAGGTTGGTTGTCAGGCTATGCCTAATAGGGAGGCAACCGTGTCCGACTATTTTATCGGTGAAATCCGTCTTTTCCCGTACCAGAACATCCCCCAGGGATGGCTGGCCTGCAATGGTCAGTCGCTGGTGATCCAGCAGAACGCGGCCCTGTACTCCCTGCTGGGGATCCAGTTCGGGGGCAACAGCACAAATTTCAATCTGCCGAACCTCAATGGCCGGGCCATCGCCGGCATGAATGGCGCCGCCTTGGGCATGCCGCCCACTGTCGGCAACACGGCGGGTGCCGAAACGGTGACCCTGTCGGTCGCCCAGATGCCGGCCCATACCCATACGGTCGCCGCCGCCAATCAGCAGGCGCTCACAACCAACCCATCGTCGAACCCGACGAATGGCTATTTCGCCGGCACGTCCATTCCGACGTCCGTGCCGGCACCGCAGCCCGCGCCGCCGGCTATATACGGCCCCGCCGCGACGCCCATGACGACGCTGAGCACGGCGATCGTCGGCAATGCCGGGGCCAATGGCGGGCATGAGAACCGGCAGCCGTTCCTGGCTCTCCTCTACTGCATCGCCAGCAACGGCCTCTATCCGTCCCGCAACTGACCGCCGGGCAAGGGAGACATGTCATGAGCGATTATTATGTTGGCGAGATCCGACTGTTCGCCGGTAATTATGTTCCTGCGGACTGGCAGGAATGTGACGGAACCGTCCTGAGTGTTAACACCTATCAGCTCCTGTTCTCGTTGCTGGGCTCCCGCTATGGCGGGGATGGCGCAACCACCTTCGCAGTGCCCGACCTGCGGGGCCGACTGCCCATCGGCTATGGAACCAGCGGCGGGGCCGGTATTTCCCCTTATACACTGGGCCAGGCCGGTGGCGTCACCAGTGTCACCCTGACCGCGGCGCAGCTGCCGCTGCACAGCCATCCGGAGATGGCGACGACGAACGCGGCCACCAGCACGTCCCCCATCAATGCCGTCCTGGCCGATCCCAGCGACAGCTTCAACCTCTACACCCCCGCCAACGCCACCAACGTCTCGGTGACCATGGCGGCAGGGGTCATCCTGCCGAACGGCGGCGGACAGGCGCATATGAACATCATGCCGTCCATGGCGATGCGTTACATCATCGCGCTGAACGGCCTCTATCCGGTATCGGCTTGAGCCAAGGGAGGCATAAATGGCTGACGCGTTCATTGGTGAAATCCGGGCCTTCCCGTATACGTTCACGCCGGCCGGCTGGCTGACATGCGATGGGTCTCTCCACTCCATCCAGCAGTTCCAGGCGCTGGCCGCCGTCATCGGCATCACATATGGCGGCGACGCCAAGACCACCTTCGCCGTTCCCAACCTGAACGGGCGGGTGGTTCTGGGCTATTCGAACACGGTCACCGGCGCCGGCGGACCCTATCCCGTGGCTGCGACCCTGGGTCAGGCCGTGGTGACCCTGACTACCGTTCAGATCCCGTCCCACAACCACAGCATGGTGTCACAGGGTTCTACCGTCCGCCTGACGGGTCCCGGTTCCACCGCCGTGCCCCTCAACCCGCTTTATCAGGGCGCTACCCGTGCCTACAATCTGGGCATGTATGTCAATGCGACGCTGAACCCAACCCTGGGCACGATGGCACCGACCGCGCTGTCGATGGCAGGCGGCAGTACGGGGCATGAAAACCGCTCCCCGCTGCTGGTCATGCGCTATTGCATCTGCTTTGATGGGGAGTGGCCTGCTCGGAACTGACGCATGCCGCCACCGTCCGCAATGGGCAGGAAGGACGAAGGGCAGGCCCCCGCGCGGGGGCCTGCCCTTCGTCCGCCCGGGCTGCGGGTCCGTCGCGAACGGGACGCCGATCTGCCTTTTCTGCGCCGGCTCTACCGCAGCACCCGCGCCGCCGAACTGGCCGCCACCGGTTGGGACGAGGCCATGTGCCGCTGGTTCTGCGACCAGCAGTTCGACGCCCAGTGCCAGGACTGGAACCGCCGCTACCCGGACGCGGCCCGACTGCTGCTGTTGCGGGGTGCCGATCCCGTGGGTCGGCTTTATCTGGATATGGACGGCCCCGACTGGCGGGTCGTTGATATCGCGTTCCTGCCCTCGGCCTGCGGTCGGGGCAGCGGCAGTGCCCTGCTGGGCGATCTCATCCGGCAGGCCGATGCCGCTGGCAAGGGGCTGGCACTTTCCGTCGATCCCCTGAACGGACGGGCCCTGGCCCTTTACACGCGCCTCGGCTTCGTGGAAACCGGTCGTGACGTCTCACGCCTGCATCTGCGCCATCCCGGCGCTTTCCATCCTTGAAAAGCCTGAATGACCCCCATGGATATCGCCGCCCGCCATCAGGCCGCCGAGCAGGCCTGCCGTGAGGATGACCAGCCCCGGGTAGCCGCCCTGTATGCGGCCCTGGATGCCGAGGGTCAGTGCAATGACGATGGGCTGTTCCTTTACGGCATCGCCCTGCGCCGCCTGGACCAGCCGGCTGAAGCGGTGGCCGTGCTGGACCGGTTGATCGAACGGCAGCCGGGCCATATCAACGCCATGGCCGAACTGGCCCGCGCCCTGATCGATACCGGCGACAGGGGCCGGGCGGCGGGGTTGCTGCGGGCCGTGGTCGCACAGGTCCCCGCCCATTCCGCCGGCGGCCTGCTGCTGGATCTGCTGATGGAGGAGGCGCGGGGCCTGATCGCCCGTTTCGCCTATGCCGACGCCTATCCCTATGTCATGGAGGCGGCCCATATCAATGCTGCCTATCCGCAGGTCCTGGGTGCCCTGGGCCTGATCCAGGCGAATATGCGGGATTATGCCAACGGCATCGCCAACCTGCGCCAATCACTGGCCTTCTATCCCGACGATCCCGTCGCCATGGCCAATCTGGCGTCGGTCCTGGAAACGATGGGCGAGCTTGAGGAGGCCGAGGTGCTGGCCCGGCGGGTCGTGACGGAACTGGCACCGGGACTGGGAACGGCCTGGTGCACCCTGGGCGCCGTCCTGCGCTCGCAGGGGCGGTTCGCGGAAGCGATTAAGGCTCTGGAGAAGGGTCTGGAACTGGAACCCGACATGGTACCCGGCCTGGCCAATCTGGCGACCATCCATTCCTTTGAAGGCCGGTTCGAAAAGAGCTTTCCGCTCTATGAGAAGAGCATGGCTCTGGAGGCCGCCCAGGGTGAAGGACGTCCCATCACCACTTCCTTCCTCCTGGCCTGTGATCTGTTGCGGTCGGGTGATTGGGAACGGGGCTGGGCAGTCTATGAGCAGCGCGACCAGCATTTCCATTATACCCTGCAATGGTACAAGATCGACAAGCTGCCCCCCTGGACCGGCGGTGACCCGACCGGTCGCCGCATTCTGGTGGAAAGCGAACAGGGGCTGGGCGACAGCCTGCATTTCTTTCGCTATGTCCGCCTGCTGGCCGACAGGGGGGCTCAGGTGGGTCTGCTCACCAACGAACCCCTGGTCCGGCTGTTCGCCATCAGCGATCCGCGCATCCGGCTGGTGACGAGAGACGAGGACCCGGCGCAATGGGATTGCGGCATCTCCATGATGTCGCTGCCCTACCGGCTGGGGGTGCGGCCCGACAACATCCTCTATGACCCGCCCTATCTGTCCTGCGCGCCCACCGACAGGGATATCTGGGGGCAGCGCCTGGCGGACCTGCCGGGGCTGAAAGTGGGACTGGTCTGGGCCGGCGATCCGCGCCCCCATGATCCCATTTCCGCCGCCATCGACCGGCGGCGCAGCACTGGCTTGAAGAAACTGGCCCCGCTGGGAACCGTTCCCGGCGTCAGCTTCATCAGCCTGCAGAAAGGGGCCGGTGCCGCCCAGATGGCCGACCCGCCCTTCCCCATCCATGACTGGACGGCGGAACTGTCGGACTTCGCCGATACCGCCGCCCTGGTCAGCCATCTTGATCTGGTGATCAGCGTCGATACCTCGACGGCGCATCTGGCGGGCGGCCTCGACATTCCCGTGCTGCTGCTGTCGCGCTATGATGGTTGCTGGCGCTGGATGCAGGAGGGGAACACGACCCCCTGGTATCCGCGCATGCGCCTGTTCCGGCAGAAGCGTTGGGCCGACTGGTCCGATGTCATTCCGGAAGTGGAAGCGGCCCTGCGGGAATGGGCGGATGGCAAGGCCGGGACCGGCCGGGGGGAATGACCGTATGCGTTCACTGCTCGCCCATGTGACGCCGGCGGATATCCGCACCGACCCCTTTCCCCATATCGTCATTCCCGATGTGCTGGCGGCAAGGTTCTATGCGGAACTGGCTGCCGGTTTCCCGGCCCCCGGTCGCATCGCCCCCGGCCTGTCCGGCGACCGGGGGCGCGGCAACCGCCGCTATGTGCTGCCGGCCGGTATGCTGGCGATGCTGGACGACGTGCCGGACTGCTGGAAACGCTTCGCGGCTTGCCACACCAGCCCGGACTTCCTGGCGGAAGTGGCGGCCCTGTTCGACGGCTACTGGCAGCCTTCCATGCTGGCGGCGCTCGGCGGTCGCCTGACGGGCCATCCGACCAGCCTGTTCGACCTGACACAGCCTCCTGCGGCCACGGGGCTGGAGATCCGCCAGGATGCGAGGCTTGAAATCAACACGCCCGTGCGGGACGGACCGTCCCGCGCGCGCGGCCCCCATCTGGACACACCCAACCGGCTGTTCTCGGGCCTGTTCTACCTGCGCGCGCCGGAGGATGACAGCCAGGGCGGTGAACTGTGCCTCTATCGCTGGCGGGACGGGATGGTGGCCACCTCGCCCTTTGTCGAGCAGCTGCCGGAAACGGCGGTGGAGGAAGTCGTGCGCATCCCCTACCGTGCCAATCAGCTGGTGCTGTTCCCGCAGAATATCCACGCCCTGCACGGGGTCGGAATGCGCTGGCCCACGCCGCATACCCGCCGCTATGTCTTCATCACCGCCGAGATCAACAGGGACTGGCTGACCGGCGCCGGAGAGCCGACATGAGATTGCTGGTCCATGGCATGCAGTCCAGCGGCGCCACCGCCTTCACACAGGTGCTGGCACAACGGCCAGGCTGCGTGGCGCTGGTCGATATTCCCAACAATTTCGCAGCCCCGCGCGTGACGACGTCCCTGGATTTCGTGGCCAAGGCCGTGGTCACCACGGCCTATCCCCTGGCGGTGCATGTGGAGCGGTTCCGGCCCGACCGCACCGTGTTGCTGCTGCGCGACCCGCGCGATAATTACGCCAGCCTGCGGACCAAGCCCTACCGCCATTACAGCGGCCTCATGCATGAGAAATTCCAGATCCTGGAAGGGCTGTTCCTGGCGCGTGACCGGTTCGACGCCGTCATCCATTACGAGGATCTGGTGGCCCGCGACCCCGCCATCCTGGCCACCATGGCCGCCCTCGGCTGGCCCATCACAGAGGATTATTTCCAGTTCCGCCGCTCCTATGACGACCTGATCGGCAGCCTTCGGGCAGTGGAACCCGCCTTGCAGGAGGAGATGGAGGTGGTCTTCGGCAATGCCCGGACCAAGGGCCTGACCGACCGGTTCCGAGACCAGAACCATCCGCCCGGCCTGGAAGAAACGCTGGAGACCCTATGCCCTCGCCTGCTGGCCCATTACCGCGCCCGGGGCTCGGCACCTGAAAATCATTAGAGCTGTTTTCGGTTGACCGGAAACAGTTCCGGCGGCGACTGCCGCCGCACCGCACGTGCGGCACCCCCAAGCTGCGGATGCAGCGCCGGCGATTGAGGAAAACGAAAAGGCTGGGGCGTGTTTCCGGTCAGCGGAAACACGCCCCAGCGCCCCTGCCTCATGTCGGCCAGCGGCACATAGCCATCCGCGACCCGGAGCCTGCAACAAGGGGCTGGCGTTCCCACGCCTGCCGGGCTCATGATCCCCCGCCCAACCGTCCTGCTGGCCCCATGCCGTCACCTGCCCTGACCGCCCCTGCCACCGCCCGCCGCCTGCTGGCTCTGCTGGCCGCCTCCTATGGGCGGCGACGGGGGGCGCTGGTGCTGGGCCTGGGGCTCACCGCCACGCTGGCCGAAGGGGCGGGATTGCTGCTGCTGGTGCCGGTGCTGGATGTGGTAGGGGTGGGCGGTGGCGGGTCACGGGCCGCCGGCCCCTTGCTGGGGGGGCTGGGGCTTTATCTGCTGCTGGTCGCCGCCGCCGCCGCTGTGACCGCAGCGCGCTCCATCATCGGCAATGACCAGCGCAACCGCTTCGTGGATGGCTTGCGCAGCGACCTGCATAAGGCCCTGCTGCATGTCTCCTGGCCGATATTCCAGACGCTGCGCGCCAGCGATGTGAAGCAGATCCTGACGATTGAGGTGAACCGTCTGGGCCTGTGCCATGACGCGCTGGTCAATCTCGGCATTGCGGCCCTGACCCTGCCCACCTTGCTGCTGGCGGCCCTGCTGCTGTCACCGCCTCTGACCCTGGCCACCCTGGCAGCCGCCCTGCTGGCGCTGCTGCTGATCCGGCGCATCGGGAAAAGCGGCTTTGATATCGGGGTGCGCCTGGGCCGGGCGCAGCAGGCGATGATGGCCGACCTGAGCGATGATCTGGCGGGCCTGCGCATCATCAAGGGGCTGGGGGCCGAGAAGGTCCGACAGGGTGTCCTGTCCCGGCGTTTCGCCGATCTGCGCCATCTCCAGGCCCGCCATGCCCGCATCATGGCCTATGAACAGGCCGCCCTGATGCTGACGGCGGCGGGGTTGGCGGCCCTGGCCGTGGCGGCGGCAGCCCTGTGGCTGGACCAGCCTTTGAGCGAGGCCCTGGTGGTGATCCTGGCTTTCGCCCGGCTGGCGCAGCGGGGACTGGGCGGCATGCGGGTCTGGCGGCAGCTGGAAAGCGCCCTGCCCGCCGTAGGGCTTTATGAACAGATGCGCGACCGGCTGCGGGCCGGGGCGGAACCGCCGGCCGGGCCCGATCTGCCCCTCTTTTCCCATCGCCTGACATTGCTGGGGGTCGGCCTGCGGACCGGCGACGGGCGTATGGCCCTGGAAGGCATCGATCTCGACCTGCCCTTCGGCACGCTGCTGGCCGTCACCGGCCCGTCGGGGGCGGGCAAATCCACACTGGCCGATCTGGTGGCAGGATTGGCACCTCCAACCACCGGCACTCTGGTGCTGGATGGGATCACCCTGACGCCCGGCCTGTTGCCGGCCTGGCGGCGGCAGGTGGCCGTCGTGCCGCAGGACCCGTTCCTGTTCCATGACACGATCCGGGCCAATCTGCTGCTGGCCGCCCCGGACGCATCGGAGACCGACCTCTGGGCCACCCTTGAGGCAGCGGGGGCCGCCGACTTCGTGCGCGCCCTGCCCCACGGGCTGGATACCATCGTCGGCGACCGCGGCAATGCCGTCTCCGGCGGGGAACGTCAGCGCCTTGCTATCGCCCGCGCCTTGCTGCGCCGCCCCCGCCTGCTGATCCTGGATGAGGCCACCTCGGCCCTGGATGGCGGGTCGGAGGCGCTGGTTCTGGAAACGCTGGCCCGGCTGCGCGGCAAACTGACCATCCTGGCCGTCACCCACCGCGACGCCACCCGCCGCGCCGCCGACCGGGTATTGGAACTGGCGGTCGGGCGGGTTGTCCAGGGATGACCCCCACTCAGCAGTGGGGGGGGTCGTAAAGGCACCTATGCAAGCGGTCGGACGACAGGGCCAGCACAATGCCCACGGCGGAAGCAGCATCAAACATGCCCTCAGTTGCACCAAACTGCCCACCTTCCTTTCGACGTCTGGCGACCGTTGCACGCGGTGGTGATCGCCTCATCTCAACCCGTATCGCCCCTGCCGATGAGGGTGCCAACAGGGGGCATTTGGCCCCTGAAATGGGCGTTGCGGATACAATGGTCGATTTGCCCGCCTCTGGACAGCGCCATCGGCTATGTCAGCCCAACCGAAGCAGAGGGCGCATTCTATGAACGCTTGAACCCTACCGAAACAGCCGGCGCGGTTCAGTGTCATATTGTCATCGGTCATTGGTTGGGTCCTTGGCGCTTGAGGAAGTGTCGCAACTCCACTCT